>ERZ833963.77-NODE-77-length-139963-cov-6.695843_pt1 | contig 139963 bp, 113 predicted proteins | sample MGYA00519693_ERZ833963 | MGnify/ENA primary metagenome ERZ833963 (study PRJEB31850, sample SAMEA3708748) | human gut metagenome | biome: human gut; feature: human-associated habitat; material: faeces | place: China | collected 2014 ...
AAATCATCAGCCAGTCAGAAAGAATATCTTGAAAAGCTTCAGGAAAAGAAAGCTGATGAGAATAAAATCGGCGGAAGATTTAATTTTTTAGTTTAGTGGATTCAGATGAAAATAGAAGCAATTTCATAAAATCTTACATACACACTTGACAATATGCCTCTGAGCGCGGTGTTGGCGAAGGTGTCAGAACCTGCGGTGTGGCAAGAGAACAGCTTTTTGTTGCAAGTAAGGTGGCGGCAGAGCATAAGACCTATGAAGAAGCGATGGCTGGCATTGATAAAACACTTGAAACAATGGGACTGGATTATCTTGATTTGATGATTATTCATTCTCCGCAGCCTTGGGATAAGGTCAATCAGAGTGATGACCGGTATGTGGAAGGCAACCGGGCTGCATGGAGAGCCTTAGAAGATGCTTACAAGGCAGGCATACTTAAAGCAATCGGCATATCCAATTTCCAGATTGGTGATATTGAAAGCCTTGTTAAAACATCAAAAATCAAGCTGATGGTAAACCAGATTCTACTTCATATCAGTAATACGCCGCTTGAACTAGTAGAATACTGCCAGAAAAACGGCATTACGGTTGAAGCATATTCACCGATTGCACATGGTGAAATTTTAAAACAGCCGGAAATTAAGGCTATAGCAGATAAATACGGCGTAACCGTTGCACAGCTTTGTATCCGCTATACAATCCAGCTTGGTACAGTTTCACTGCCAAAGACAGCTAATCCAGAGCATATGAAATCTAATTCACAGGTGGATTTTGAAATTAGTGATGAAGATATGAAGATACTCAAAAATTTCAAAAAAATTGAAAGCTATGGTGAAAGTGGTATCTTCCCGGTATACAGAGGAAAAATGTAAAATGAAAAAGCCATATATTATATGCCATATGATGACATCTGTGGACGGAAGAATTGACTGTGCCATGACGTCAAAGTTAAGCGGTGTATCCGATTATTACACCACGCTGGCTCAGATTAATGTGCCGACTACGGTAAGCGGAAGAGTGACAGCAGAACTTGAAATGGCAGAGCCGGGAAAGTTCGCTGTGTCAAACACTGAAATTTACGGACAGGAAGGCTTTTCAAAAAAGGCAGACTGTGCCGGTTATGAAGTGATTGTCGATACAAAAGGCACACTGATTTGGCCGGATGCCGCAGACATGGAGAAGCCGTATCTGCTTCTTTGTTTTTGAGGACTCCCCATTGATAACCGGTGATGAATGGCATATAATAGATTAGGTTATGATTATTTGGAAACGGGGATTATATTCATGGTAAAGATAGATTTGATTACAGGATTTCTGGGTTCAGGCAAGACAACATTTATCAAAAAATACGCACAGTATCTGATGTCACAGGGATTTCATATCGGAATTCTTGAAAATGATTACGGTGCAGTCAATGTTGATATGATGCTGTTGCAGGATTTAATGGGAGAACAGTGCGAACTGGAAATGATTTCGGGCGGCTGTGATAAAGAAACGCATATCCGCCGTTTTCGTACAAAGCTGATTTCAATGGGGATGTGTGGCTATGACCGTGTGATTGTCGAGCCTTCCGGTATTTTTGATGTGGACGAATTTTTTGACGTACTGCATGAAGAACCGCTGGATAACTGGTATGAGATTGGCAATGTGATAGCGGTCGTTGATGCTGAACTTGAAAATGAACTGTCGGCGGAGGCAGATTATCTGCTGGCTTCGGAAGCCGCCAATGCCGGAAAGATTCTTTTAAGCCATGCAGACGAAGCAGACGGAGCGCAGATAGAACAGACGATTGCACATTTAAACCGTGCCATGGCGCAAATCGGCTGTAAAAGAAGATTTGACACGGAGATTGTAAAAAAGGGAACGATACAGCTTACCAATTCGGATTTAGAAAGCTTTTCCCGGTGTGGATATGTCTATGAAAATTATCAGAAAATGGATTTATCGGAGCAGAACGTTTTTCAATCGCTTTATTTTATGAACAGCACAATGTCGGAAGAAACATTAAAAGCGGCAGTAAAAAAGCTGTTTGAAGATGAAAACTGCGGCAATATTTTCAGAATAAAAGGATTTTTAAAAGCAGACAATGACAAGTGGCTGGAATTAAATGCCACACATAGCAAAATCACTTTACAGCCGATAGCCGAGGGGCAGGATGTACTGATTGTAATCGGGGAGCGGTTGAACAAAGAAGCGGTTGAAAATTATATACAAAGTGATAGCTTCCGCATGTAAGACAGATATCATGAAGATTTCTGCCCGCATTATCATGAATTGTAAAATCTAAAATGTGTGTATAGATATTGTTGTCAAGCAGAGTATAAAAATATGAGCTATCATAAAAAGACTGTGAATTTAACGGTTCAATATACTCCCGATTCCGGGGACATATCAAAAGCCGTTAAGACACAGTCTTTATTTTTACAGACTTATTATTCTGTTCATTATTAATACTGAATGACACCGAACTGCGCCAGTGTATAGAAAACTAAAATAATTAAAAGCAGTACCGGTGCGATATAGCGGATCATCATGCGGTAAATATTTTTGCGCTTGAAGGTTTCGCCGTTTTTGGTGGCTTCTGCAATAATGTAATCGGCGCCGACAAACCAGCCAATCATAATGCAGGTTAAAAATGCAACAACCGGCAGCAGTATACTGTTACTGATAAAATCACAGAAAGTCAGGAAATCCATGCCAAAGATTGTAAATCCGGACCATATACCGTTGCCTAAAGAGCATGGCACACCGAGCAGAATGGAAAACAGTACAATACCGATACAGCATTTAATACGGCTCAGCCCAAAGCGGTCCATCATCATCGAAACAATTGCTTCCATGACAGATACGGAACTTGTCAGTGCGGCAAACAATACCAGTGTAAAAAAGAGTGCACCCATAAAACGTCCACCTGCCATTTGTGAAAAGACCTTCGGCAGTGTAATAAACATCAGTCCGGCGCCGCCCTGTGACATTCCGGCTTCTCCGCTGAAAATGTATACGGCAGGAACAACCATCAGTCCGGCAAGCAGGGCAATAACCGTATCAAAAATTTCAATCTGATTGACAGATTTTACCATGCTGACATCGTCACGTGTGTAAGAACCATACGTAATCATAATGCCCATTGCAAGGCTCATGGAATAAAACATCTGCCCCATTGCGGCACAGACGGTTTTCAATGAAAACTTTGAAAAATCCGGTAACAGGTAATATTTTAATCCGGCGGCAGAACCCGGCAGTAATACAACGTAAATGCAGATAACAACTGCAAGAATGATTAAAACCGGCATTAAAACACGGCTGACATTTTCGATTCCTTTTTCAACTCCACACACGACAATCAATGCGGTCAGTGCAAGGAAAATAAAAAAGAAAATGAGTGGTGCGTATTCCTGACTGATAAAGTTTGAAAAAAACGAAGTTTCTGCGGCGGCTTCATTTTGTCCGGAGATAAATACAGCCATGTATTTTGTTACCCAGCCGCCGATTACGCAGTAATACGGCAGGATAATAACCGGAATGATAAAAGCAATCGGTCCGATAAATCCAAATTTTTTATGCACTTTTGCATAGGCTCTTGTAGGACTTAATTTGGTTTTCCGTCCGATTGCAATTTCGGTGGTCATGAGTGTAAATCCAAACGTCAGTGCCAATATAATATAAACTAAGATAAAAATGCCGCCGCCGTACTGTGCAGCCAGATAAGGGAACCGCCACAGATTTCCGAGTCCGACAGCACTTCCTGCGGCGGCAAGTACGAATCCAAGCCCGCCGGTAAAGCTTCCTCTATGTTTCTTTTCCATAAAACCTCCATTATTGAATCAAATTATTGTTGTTGAATGCTGATACTGCCCAAAGACAGTTTACAAACAGATTATTATCATAACAGAAGCGTGAAAAATGTGCAAGCACAGGTGTATAAAATATTAAGGATTTATAAAAACAATAAAAAAATAAAAGAAGACTTGACTTTAAGTAAACTTTAAGTTGTATGCTATAAATAACAAAAAATGACTACGCAGCATTACTATGGCTGTGGAATGGAGGAATTTATGTATTTGGAAAAGATTCAGTCACCTGAAGATGTAAAAAAATTAGATGTAGAACAGTTAAAGGTGCTTGCAGGCGAAATGCGCCAGGCACTGATTCAGAAGTTAAGTGTCCACGGCGGACATGTCGGTCCGAACCTTGGTATGGTTGAAGCCACAATTGCCATGCACTATGTATTTGATTCACCAAAGGATAAAATGGTATTTGACGTTTCACATCAGAGTTACTGCCATAAAATGCTGACAGGACGTGCAGATGCATTTTTAGATGAAGCAAAATATGATGATGTATCGGGATATTCTGAGCCGTCCGAGAGTGCACACGACTTTTTCTGCATCGGACATACGTCAACTTCAGTCAGTCTTGCCTGCGGTCTTGCAAAGGCGAGAGATCTGGCAGATGAAAATTATAATGTTATTGCAGTTATTGGAGATGGTTCTTTAAGCGGTGGCGAAGCACTGGAAGGACTGGATTTTGCAAAGGAATTAAACGGCAATCTGATTGTGGTTGTCAATGATAATGAAATGTCTATCGCAGAAAACCACGGCGGTTTATATGAAAATTTAAAGTTGTTACGTGATACAAAAGGGCAGGCAGAATGCAACATTTTTAAGGCAATGGGCTTAAATTATGTTTTTGTGGAAGACGGCAATGATTTGACACAGCTTATTGACGCATTTAAAAGGGTCAAGGATTCTAAGGCGCCGGTTGCAGTGCATATCCATACATTAAAGGGTAAGGGATATACATTGGCAGAAGAAAACAAGGAAAGTTGGCACTGGCATATGCCATTTGATATTGAAACCGGCAAAACAAAAGGAAATTATGACGGTGGAGAAGATTACGGTACGTTGACCGCAGATTATCTGTTACAGAAAATGAAAGAAGACGCTTCTGTTGTAGCAATTACTTCCGCAACACCGACGGTTTTTGGTTTTACAAATGATAAGAGAGAGCAGGCGGGAAGACAGTTTGTGGATGTAGGTATCGCGGAGGAACATGCGGTTGCACTTGCATCCGGACTAGCAACGGGCGGTGCAAAGCCGGTTTACGGTGTGTACAGCACATTTTTACAGAGATGTTATGACCAGTTATCACAGGATTTATGTGTCAATAACAGTCCTGCAACAATTCTGACATTTTGTGCTTCCGTATACGGAATGAACGATATTACCCATATCGGATTTTTCGATATTCCGATGATTGCAAATATTCCGAATTTAGTATACCTTGCACCGACCTGTAAGGAAGAATATTTTGCAATGCTTGACTGGGCAGTAGAGCAGAAAGACCACCCGGTAGCGATCCGTGTACCTGCAACAGGTGTGGCAACTTCCGGCAGACCGGTTGATGCGGATTACAGCACATTAAACCGCTATGAAGTTACAGAAAAAGGCAGTAAAGTGGCAATTCTTGCATTGGGTGATTTCTATACATTAGGCGAGGAAACAGCAGAACTTTTAAAGAAATCCGGTATCCATGTAACACTGATTAATCCGAGATTTATCACAGGCTTAGATAGTGAACTGTTAGAAAATCTGAAAGCAGAACACAGTATGGTTGTGACACTTGAAGACGGCGTGTTAGACGGTGGTTTCGGTGAAAAAATCGCACGTTTTTACGGTGCTTCGGATATCAAGACCTTAAACTTCGGATTAAAGAAGGAATTTTTAGACAGATATAATGTCGAAGATGTCTTAAAGGCAAATCATCTGACACCGGAGCAGATTGCAGAGGATATTCAGGCAGTGATGTAAGGTAATTGACAGAATAGATGATACCCCGGGAATATATCAGGCGGTTGGGCTTATATATTACTGGGGTGTTTTTGTATTGACAATAAAAAGGCTCTTTGTCAAGAGTGGAGGTTAAAAAGCAGGCTTATTTCATCTCAAAGGGAAAGAGATTTTGTAAATAGTAACTATGACGATATTAAGCAGGTATTTAGTATTTGGCTTTGTATGAATATGGATTCTAACAGTATGAGCCATATACATTTTGTTAAAGATGAAATGTTAGAACCGTATGATTGGAAAGGAAAATATGCATAAGATAGGCTATACATCAAATCAGATAGCTGATGCTGTCGGAATCCGCCGATTCAATCACAATAAAAAGAATCGGCGGATTGGTTTAACTTTTGCCTTTAATTCTGCATAAACGCTTTCATAATATTCACTTCTTTTGCAGTCTTTAAAATAGACTCCTGCTGCATTTTCAGATACAGTTCCAGTGCTTTGACTTCCTTTTCGGAAAAGCCGTCATTGGAAATAATCGTGCAGTCCGGAATTTTACCCTCGGCACTTTTTCTGCCTTCGCTAAACAGTACGAAAGCTGTCGGTTTGCCGTCTTTTTGAAAAATCTGCGAAATAGACATGTTCATTTTACCGTTCATAAGCATACATTCCTTTTCTATATTTATTATATTGTCCTGCATAACAGCCTGTATGGAATTGTCGAATCCAAACAGCATTTAATTAAAAATATTATAGCAGAACATTTTACAAGAAGCAAACTTAAAACAAAGAAAATCAACTCAAAATAGCTTTTCTAAAATGAAAATTAATGTTATAATAACATGAAATATTTTCGTTCCGGGGACTGAAAAAATCGGTGAAAAGCCGGAACAGCAGGAGGATTGTGGTGAAAAGAGGAAAAAAACGAATTATCGGACTGGTTATATTTGCAGTGGCAGTGGCGCTGATTGCAGGATATATAAAATTTTTTAACGGAACATTTTTATACATTTCGACAGGTTTAAAAGATGATGTCGTATTAAAAGCAGGCAATTCAAAAGCCTACACATGGGAGGCAGATATTCTGCTTTCCGATGCCAAAAAAGAATATGAAAATGTTTTCGGAAGCGGTGTGTGGAGTCAGAGCATGGAAGGTGTCAACATGGATGACTATGTAAAGGAACAGGTGCGCTCCAAGTTAATCCGCGTAAAATGTATGAATCTTTCGGCAAAGGAAAAGGGGGTTGTGCTTTCACGTACCCAGAAAGATGCCGTAAGCAGTGCGGCAGATACATTTTTTAATGCACTGACACAGGAGCAGGTTTCAGCGTTAAATGTAACAAAAGACCAGATTGAAAAAATGTTTACGGAGTTTGCAATTGCAGATACATTATATGACGATGTGACTTCGCAGATTAATACGGAAGTCAGCTCCGATGATGCAAGAGTGATTACAATACAGTACATCTGTGCGGGTTCCAAGTCGGACATTTCTTCCGCAAAAGAGCGTTTGGATAACGGAGAGTCGTTCTATTCCGTAGCAAAGGATTTTGGCGGGGAAGAAGAATCCGAAACAGAATGCAAGCGCGGTGAAATGGAACAGGCATTTGAAACGGCAGCCTTTAATTTAAAGACAGGCGAAACCAGCAGTATTGTTGAAGCAGGCGGAAAATATTACATTATCCGCTGTACCAGTGACAACGAAAAGTCCAAAACGGAAGCTAATAAAACGGCACTGATGGATGAAAAGAAGCTGGAATATTTTAACAGTGTCTTTGAAAGCTATGAAGCTTCTAAGTATGTGGAAATGAATAAGAAGGTCTGGAACAGCAAGAAGACAGCCAATGCCACAGAACTGCCGGTAAGCTTTGAAACAGTTTTTAATGAGCTGGTAAAATAAATTACGTATTTGTAATGTAATTCTGACAGCAAAGATATTTAAAAGATAAAAAATATAAAATAGAAATAAGAAAAAGAATGGAGAAAATCATGGCAGAAAAGAAATATGATGCGTCCAGTATTTCCATTTTGGAGGGGCTGGAAGCAGTCCGCAAACGTCCCGGTATGTATATCGGAAGTGTCGGAACAAAGGGGCTGAATCATTTAATCTATGAAATTGCGGATAATGCGGTCGATGAACATCTGGCAGGATACTGTACGCAGATTGACGTATCATTAAATAAGGACGGCACGGCAACAATTAAGGATAATGGACGAGGAATTCCTATTGGGATTCACCCGAAGGCAGGAATCCCGGCAGTGGAGGTTGTCTTTACGATTCTGCATGCGGGTGGCAAGTTCGGTGACGGTGGATATAAGATTTCAGGTGGACTTCACGGTGTAGGTGCATCTGTTGTCAATGCACTTTCAGAATGGCTGGAGGTTGAAATTCACGTAGACGGCGGCATATACCGTCAGCGTTATGAGCGCGGTAAAGCGATGTATCCGCTTGAAAAGACCGGTACCTGCCGAAAGAGCGATACGGGAACGACAGTTACTTTCCTGCCGGATAAAGAAATTTTTGAAAAAACACGTTTTAAAGCCGATTCTATTCAAAGCCGTCTGCATGAGACGGCTTATTTGAACCCCGGACTGACGATTCATTTTACGGATAACCGCATTGAACCGGCAGCAGAAGCAACATATCATGAGCCGGACGGCATTAAGGCATATGTAAAGGACTTAAATACAGGCAAAGAGCCGGTGCAGGATATTGTGTATTATAAAAAGAGCGAAGACGGCATTGAAGTGGAAGTTGCATTCCAGTATGTCAATGAATTTGAAGAAAATATTTTAGGCTTCTGCAACAACATTTATACACAGGAGGGTGGAACGCACATCACCGGTTTTAAGACGAAATTTACCATGGTCATGAACCAGTATGCGAGGGAGCTTGGTATTTTAAAGGAAAAAGACCAGAATTTCACCGGTGTTGATGTCCGCAACGGTATGACGGCGATTGTAGCAGTGAAGCACCCGGCGCCGCGTTTTGAAGGACAGACAAAGACCAAACTGGACAACCCGGACGCGGGAACGGTAGTAAGTTCCGTGACAAATGATGAAATCCAGCTTTATTTTGACAAACATCTGGACGACTTGAAGGCTGTGCTTGCCTGCGCGGAAAAGTCTGCAAAAATCAGACGTGCCGAAGAAAAGGCAAAGACCAATATGCTCTCAAAGCCGAAATTTTCGATTGACAGCAACGGAAAGCTGGCAAACTGCGAAAGCCGTAATGCGGAGGAATGTGAAGTCTTTATTGTCGAGGGAGATTCTGCCGGTGGTTCGGCAAAGACAGCGAGAAACAGACGGACACAGGCAATTCTGCCAATTCGTGGTAAGATTTTAAATGTAGAAAAAGCAAGTATTGATAAGGTTCTTGCAAATGCGGAAATCAAGACGATGATTAATTCTTTCGGCTGTGGTTTTCTTGAAGGCTACGGCAACGACTTTGATATCAGCAAACTGCGTTATCATAAAATTATTTTAATGACCGATGCCGATGTGGACGGTGCACATATTGATACACTGCTGTTGACATTTTTCTACCGCTTTATGCCGGAGCTGATTCAGCAGGGACATGTATACCTTGCAACGCCGCCGCTTTACCGTGCCGAGTTAAAGAAAAAGGAAAAAGGCGCAAAGGCGGGAACAGTCGAATATCTGTATGATGACAAGGCACTTGAAAAGTACAGAAAGAAGCATCCAAGCGGCTCATTTTCATTACAGCGTTACAAAGGTCTGGGAGAAATGGATCCGGAACAGCTTTGGGAAACTACGCTGAATCCTGAAACGCGTATTTTAAAACAGGTTGAAATCGAAGATGCCAGACTGGCAACAGAGGTAACTTCGATGTTAATGGGCAGTGAAGTACCGCCACGTAAGCAGTTTATCTATGCACATGCAGACGAGGCGGAAATTGATGCGTAGAGCATTTTTGGTATAGTAAATAAAACGATATGATTTAATAAATATAATCAGCAGAATTTAATAAATTCAGTTCATTGTTTTTTGAAATGAAAAGATAATAAAAACTGATTTTCAAATGCAGAGATAATAAGAACTGAAAAATCAAGAGGAGAATAAAATGGCAGAGCAGATAGTAAAGACCGAGTATTCCGAAGTCATGCAGAAGTCCTATATCGACTATTCCATGAGTGTCATCACAGCCAGAGCGCTTCCTGATGCCAGAGACGGATTAAAGCCGGTACAGCGGCGTGTTTTGTATGCAATGGATCAGTTGGGCTTAAATTATGATAAACCACACAGAAAGTCGGCACGTATTGTCGGTGACACAATGGGTAAGTATCACCCGCACGGCGACAGTTCCATTTATGAAACGCTGGTCGTATTGTCGCAGGACTTTAAAAAGGGCATGGCACTGGTGGACGGACACGGCAACTTCGGTTCAATCGAAGGGGACGGTGCCGCCGCCATGCGATATACGGAGGCCAAGTTAAAGAAATTTACGCAGGACGTCTACCTTGCGGATTTGGATAAAAATGTCGTCGATTTTGTACCGAACTTTGATGAAACGGAAAAAGAACCGGCAGTGCTTCCGGTCAGAGTGCCGAATCTTTTAGTAAACGGTGCGGACGGTATTGCAGTCGGCATGACAACCAATATCCCGACACACAACCTCGGCGAAGTCGTTGACGCGGTCTGTGCGTATATGGACAATGAGGATATTACGACCAAAGAACTTATGCAGTATTGTATCGGTCCGGATTTTCCGACCGGCGGTATCGTCATCAATAAAAGTGAGCTGGAACAGATTTACGAAACCGGAAACGGTAAAATCAAGCTGCGCGGCAAGGTCGAATTTGAATCGGCGGCAAAACGCTCGGAGCGTGACAAACTGGTTATTACAGAGATTCCATACACCATGATCGGTGCGAATATCGGAAAATTTATTTCCGATGTGGTAGACTTGATTGAAACAAAGAAAATTACAGATGTCGTAGATATTTCCAATGCTTCTTCCAAAGAAGGTATTCGCATTGTGCTTGAATTAAAGAAAAATGCGGATGTGGAATATTTAAAAAATGTATTATATAAAAAGACAAAGCTTGAAGATACGTTTGGTGTCAATATGCTTGCGATTGTTGACGGAAGACCGGAAACACTGGGCTTGAAGCAGATTATCAAACACCATATTGATTTCCAGTATGAGATTGCAACCCGTAAATATACGACCCTTTTAAATAAGGAACTTGACAATAAGGAAATCAAAGAGGGGTTAATCAAAGCCTGCGATATTATTGATTTAATTATTGAAATCCTGCGCGGCAGTAAGAATTTAAAAATGGCAAAGGACTGTCTTGTAAATGGCAATACCGAGGGCATTCAGTTTAAATCCGAAGCTTCAAAAAAGCAGGCGGCAGGGTTGAATTTCACGGAACGTCAGGCACAGGCAATTTTGGAAATGCGCCTGTACAAGCTGATTGGACTTGAAATTCTTGCATTGCAGAAGGAATATGAAGAATGTCTGGAAAAAATTGCAAAGTACGAGCGCATTTTAGGCAGTAAAAAAGAAATGGCAAAGGTCATCAAGGCAGATTTACTCAAAATCAAGAAAGAATACGCACTGCCGAGAAAAACGCAGATTGAAGATGCCAAGGCGGTTGTATTAGAGGAGAAAAAGGTGCAGGAGCAGGAAGTGATGTTTATTATGGACCGCTTCGGCTATGCAAAGACCATTGATATGTCGGCGTATGAAAGAAATAAGGAGGCGGTACATAATGAGAACCGCTATGTATTCTCTTGCATGAATACCGATAAAATCTGCATTTTCACGGACAACGGCAGTCTGCATCAGATTAAGGTGTTGGATATTCCGTTTACGAGATTCCGTGACAAGGGAACACCGATTGACAATCTGGGCAACTATGACAGCAGTGGTGAAAATATCCTTTATCTGACACCGTTTGAACAGTTAAAGGGTAAAAAAATGCTGTTTATGACAAAACTGGGTATGGCAAAGCTGGTGGACACCTCAGAATTTGAAGTCAGTAAACGTACCGTAGCCGCGACCAAATTACAGGAAGACGATTTACTGGTCGGCATCTATGTGACCGATGCGGTAAAAGAAGTTTTCTCAAGATTTTCACTGGACGGGGAAGTCAAAGAAGAAGAAATGATTGTGAGCAGTCAGCATGTTATCGTGCAGACAGCGGACGGATACTTTTTACGCTTTCCGCTTTCAGATGTGCCTGAAAAGAAGAAGGGTGCAGTCGGTGTGCGCGCAATCAAACTGACCGGAAAAGATACGGTCGAAGATGTGTATCTGCTTACACAGGGAGATGAACTCACGATAGAATACCGTGGTAAAAACGTAGACTTTGCCCGATTAAAAATGGCGCATAGGGATACGAAAGGAACGAAAATACGAGTCTGAAAAAATAATCTGCTGTACCTCAACGTGTTACTAGACTTCGGTACAGCAGATTATTTTTTCTGTGTAGTGGGTGGCTGAGGTTGTACGGAGGAGAGGTCGGGAGTAATGGTGTGTCGGGAATGGAAAGTATGAAATATGATATATAGTATTAAAGTCCGCGTAATCAGGCATTCTGCCTGATTTTTGCGGACTCTTTTTGACGGATATTATCACCATAAAACGGAGATATTTATCTGATTTAGTCATTTAACAAATATTCTTCATATTTTTCAATAACCTGCTTCATGACATCAGGTCCCGGGGCGCCGAGGGTCAGACGTTTTTCAACGCAGGTCTTTAAGCTGATGGCATCGTAAATATCCTGTTCAAATACAGGACTGATTGCTTTGTATTCGTCTAATGTAAGGTCATCTAATGCGATTCCCTTTTCGATACAGGTTAATACAAGCTGACCGACAATGCCGTGGGCATCGCGGAACGGAACACCTTTTTTTACAAGGTAGTCAGCAGCATCTGTTGCATTGGTAAATCCGTGCTTTGCGCTGTCTTCCATGCGCTTCGGATTAAAACGCATTGTGGCGATCATGCCTTTAAACAGGCTGACACAGCCCTTTACCGTATCAATCGCATCAAAGGAGAGTTCCTTATCTTCCTGCATATCCTTATTGTAAGCAAGCGGAATACCTTTCATGGTTGTCAGCAGGCTCATTAATGCGCCGTAGACACGTCCAGTCTTTCCACGGACGAGTTCTGCAATATCCGGGTTTTTCTTCTGCGGCATGATAGAACTGCCGGTGCTGTATGCGTCATCTAACTCAATGAATTTATATTCATTGGAATTCCAGATACAGATTTCTTCTGAAAAACGGCTTAAATGCATCATAATCGTAGAAAGTGCATTTAAAAATTCAATCAGATAGTCACGGTCAGAAACAGAATCCATACTGTTTAAAGTTGGACCGTAAAAATCAAGCAGGCTGGCAGTCAGTTCACGGTCAAGCGGATAAGTCGTTCCGGCAAGTGCGCCTGCGCCGAGCGGGCAGTAGTTCATTCTTTCGTAAATGTCATGCAGGCGGCTTCTGTCACGCTTAAACATTTCAAAATAAGCGCCGAAGTGATGTGCAACCGTAACCGGCTGTGCCTTTTGTAAATGTGTAAAGCCCGGCATATAGGTTTCGGTATTTTCCTTCATGATTTTTAAAATCACTTCCATGAGTTCTTTGACTTCCTGATTGACGTTTAAGACCTCATCACGTGTATAAAGGCGCATATCCAGTGCAACCTGGTCGTTACGGCTTCTTCCGGTGTGCAGTTTTTTGCCGGTGTCACCGATGCGCTCAATCAGAGTTGCTTCCATAAAGGTATGAATATCTTCATATTCGTCTGTAATTTCAAGCTTACCGCTTTCAATATCGGAAAGGATTCCGTTTAATCCGTCAACAATTTTTTTGCTTTCGTCTTCTGAAATGATACCCTGTTTTCCGAGCATTGTTGCATGGGCAATACTGCCGCGGATATCCTGTCTGTAAAATTTCTGGTCAAAAGAAATAGAAGCGTTAAAGTTATTTACAAGCTGGTCCGTTTCCTTTGTGAATCGTCCTCCCCAGAGTTTCATAGTGTCCTCCATTCTGCCGTTTTGGCGCTGTAATTTTGTGTAAGTTTTTAAGTAATGCTTATTTGGTATCGTCCGTAATATCCATATTTTCAAAATCATCTAAAGTGTCAATATCTACCGGAGGGGCAGTATCTTGTTTTATCTGATTAATGTCGGACTGTGTCATGATAACTTTTGTCTTGCGGTGCATGAATAATGTGTCTGTTTCAGAAAGATATTCCTGAAGCAGCGGTGGAAGTTTTGTGGTGTCAATCTTTCCATTAACCCGGTATTTTCCGAATAAATGTACCGCAACTAATATAATAATGCATAAAAGTGTAATTATGCAACCCTTAATCAGATTTACCGGCATATATTTTAGTACAATTGTGTGTTCTCCGGCTGAAACAGAAACTGCAAGCAGGGCATCTTTTACTGCATAAGTATTCACTTTTTTACCGTCTATATAAACACTCCAGCCGCCGTCATACGGAATTGAAAACAGCATTGTGCTGTTGCTTTGTGCCGTTACGGTGCCTTTTATTTTCGTATCAGAGTGTGAAGTGATGTTTAATCCGCTGTTATTTAAAATGTTATAGGCGTTGATAAAACGTTCTTCTTCTAACGTATAAACGGAAAGACCCATTGGGGTATCGCCGTATACTTCAATGGAATCGGCAGTTGTAACATAGCCGATGTCAATTAAATGATTGCCGTTTTTTAATCCGGAGTAGTTATTGACCGATCCGTTGACTTTAACACCGACAGAATCGACATTTGTACCGGATACGGCAAGATACATATGACCGTTTTTAATCGGTTCAATATTAACATCTGTTTCCGATGTATATTCGTAAGTCAGCGTAAAGACATTGGCAATGCCTGTGGCAGCCTTAATCAAGCTGTTCTGGCTTTCAATGCCGTTATACATCGAACTGGTTGTCCATTCATCTTCAAAATTCGCCGGTACGAGATAACCCAGTGGCAGTGTATAATTATTTTTATAAATAAATTCACCGTCACTTCCGGTCACATACTGTAATAGCCGGCTTTCTGCCAGGTGCTGGTTACTGATAACATATTTTACGGAAAACAAAGAATTCGTTACCATGGTAGCACCTTCATATCCATACGCATTGGTTGAATGTTCAAATCCGAGATAACCGAATAAATCGGAAATGCCTGCGTTGGAGGTTGATGAAAATGTTGCAAGAGAGTGGTAATTGTGCCATGCCCCGTCGTTTTTGGAGCGCGCACCCGTTACCTTGTCCATGCGGTAAAAGGTGGAATCCGATGCGGCAATCGTATCGGTAACCGTTTCCACGGCATCGTAATCAAGCAGATAAGCGGTACGGTTGGTTGTGCCAAGACCTGTCGATTCCATATTCATCGTACATTCAATGATGCTGACGGCAAATGCTGCAAATAAAATAACAGGAATTTTAAAGCTTGTCCGGCGGTGAAGCTGAATCAGCAAGGCGTAAGCTAAGATAAATGCACCGCTGATATAAACGCTCTTTGCATCGTAAGTGCCGTCTGTCGTAAATATCTGTTCAATTACAAATAAAAGTCCGACAGCAATCCACACAGCCGCTGCCAGCTGTTTGTCTGTTGTTTCTTTTAAATAGTAAAAGGCTTCAAATGCCATCGTCAGCACAAAGAAAACGTAGATAAAGGACTGACGGCATGGCAGGCTGTTCGGATAATGGAATCCGTGCCAGATGAAATTAAAAATGTTAATGTTAAATGCCAGCAAAAAGACCAGTAAAATACAGAATTTTCCGATACGTTCTCTTGGCTGAATCTTTTTATTCATGGCATACAGCGGAATCAGTAAAAAGATAAAGACACCGCAGTAAATGTTCGGATAGTGGTCCAGTCCCAGATGTACCGGAATGTTTATCAATTGTCTGGTAAGCATTTCAAGCATGGAAAAATACACGCTTAACGTTTTCGGGAAAGATACGTCACTGGAAGCAGATAACGAGAATGTATACAGCTCCGGCAGTAACAGACAGGCAGACAGGCCGCCCGCAAGCAGGGAGTATACGCACCAGTGAATAAATTTCTTTAAATAAATGCGCGGATGGCGTGTGCCGTTGTAAGAAACCATTAAAACAATGAAATACAATACAACCGCCATACATACCATGATTGCAATATAGTAATTGGTGAAAATGCAAAGTCCGAGACTGATACAGTACAGCAGGCATTTATTTTCATTGACCAGACGTTCCAGTCCCAGCATAATCAGCGGTACTAAAATAACGCAGTCCAGCCACATAATATTCCAGCTGTATGCGGCAACGAAGCCGGAGAGTGCATAAAATGTTCCGAATAATGCAATCGAACAGCTTTTTGTGTGAAAATGCTTTGCAATATAATATGCAAAGGAGACAGAAGCTGCTGCCAGCTTTACAATAATCATTGCATTCATGATTTCAATCATGGAACGCTGCGGAAACAGTGCAATCAGCCAGTTGGCAGGACTTGCAAGATAGTAGGCAAACAGGGAAGTGAAATTCGTTCCCATGCCGATATCCCATGAGTAGGTCAGGCTTTCGCCGCTTCGGATTTTATGCCAGAATTCCGAAAAAAACGGTGCATACTGATGATACATATCAGAACGCAGATAGCAGTTTGAACCAAATGGGAAAATGTCGCGCACATAATACAGTGCAGCCAAAATAATAACCGGAATCAGAAATGCCATTACAAAGGTAATATTACCGCTTGGAATGGAACCGTTCTCATCATCCAGCAGTGAAAAATGAAATCTTTTCTTAGTGTCAGCCTTTGCTGACTTGATTTTCTTTGACAAGATGCGCCTCCTCGAATCATAATAATAATTTATTTTACTATAATGGGAAATTTCTGTAAACATTTTGTTAAATAAAATGTTTCTGGTACTTTCGTTTGTTTTGTGATTTTCTGCTTGTAATCTACGATTGATTTCGGTAAAATAAAAAATGAGCACAAAGGGGGCTTTATACTTGTAAAAAATAAAGTATAAGGAGATGTGGTCAATGAAAAAAGAACAGGTTATTAAAGCTGCTGCCATTGCAGCCGTAATTTTAATTTCAGGGGTGTTTTATACAGTAAAACAGCAATCTGAAACCGGGGCAGCCAAGGCAGCGGTTGTGCATACGGAAGAATCTGTTACACAGGAAGAAACAGAAAACACACAAAATGTAACCGGGCAGGAAGAACAGAAAGCACTTTGTTACGTATATATCTGTGGGGCGGTTGTAAGTCCCGGTGTATATGAAGTTCCGGAGCATACAAGAATTTATGAAGTTGTTGAACTGGCGGACGGTTTTACGCCGGAAGCAGATGATACGGTATTAAATCTTGCAGAAAACGTGTTGGACGGTCAGAAACTCTATATTCCCAAGCAGGGAGAAGTGACAGAAAAAGCAGATACGGCACAGGATGTGCAAGGTGTGGGGAAAGTGAATATTAATACAGCAGATAAAACGGCGTTGATGACACTTCCGGGAATCGGAGCGTCTAAAGCGGAGGATATTATACAATACAGAAAAGAAAACGGGTCTTTTCAAAAAATTGAAGATATTAAAAAAATTTCCGGTATTAAAGATGCTGCGTTTAACAAAATCAAAGAGTTGATTTGTGTTTGAGAAAACCTGCAGGCCGGAGGGATGAGGAGAAACATGGCAAACAAAGTTTTAGTAGTGGATGATGAAAAGCTGATTGTAAAGGGATTAAAATTTAGTCTGGAACAGGATGGCATGCAGGTAGAATGTGCATATGACGGAGAGGAAGCACTGGAATGTGCCAGAAAGAATTCATATGATATGATTCTTTTAGATATTATGCTGCCAAAAATGAATGGTATGGAAGTGTGCCAGCAGATACGTGAATTTTCAGATGTTCCGATTATTATGCTGACTGCAAAGGGTGAGGATATGGACAAGATTCTCGGTCTGGAATACGGTGCAGATGACTATATTACAAAGCCTTTTAACATTTTAGAGGTAAAGGCACGGATTAAGGCAATTTTACGCCGGAATTCAAAGGCATCAGCCAAAACGGAAGCAAGCAGCCGGATTGAAACGGGAGATATGCGTATGGACTGTGACAGCCGCAGTTTATTTATCCATGATAAGGAAGTGTATCTTACGGCAAAAGAATTTGATTTACTGGAATTACTGGTGTTAAATCCCAATAAAGTTTACAGCCGGGAAACACTTCTTAATACGATCTGGGGTTATGACTATCCGGGGGATGCACGGACAGTAGATGTACATGTACGCCGTCTGCGTGAAAAGATTGAAGAAAATCCGAGTGAGCCAAAGTATGTTCATACTAAGTGGGGAGTAGGATATTATTTCAATGTTTAAGAATTTAAAACCGGATCGGTTAAAAATCGTAAAATTTCATAAAAAAAGTCTGCCGGAACTTGTAAGATTGGTTTTTAGAAAACTCAAAAGTGCAAGGGTGCGGCTGTTTATGATACTGGCAGTCTTTTCAATTGTGCCACTGTATTTCGTGGATGTCATGATTCCATATTATTACAGAAGCTCCATGATTAAGGACAGAAAGGCAGACCTGCAGACGAAAGCAGCTGTCGTTGCCGGAGAGTATGCGGATTTTGAGTCGCTTGCCGAGGCAGAAAAAGCCGGTATGTATAATCAGATGGTGCGCTACTCCGCATTTGAAACCATGCGTATCCGTGTTATTAATACGAATTTTGTCATACAGTCGGATTCTTATTCTTTTGAAACAGGAAAGACGATTATTAATTCACGTGTCATCAGCGCATGTAATTCCAAAAAGAGTTTTTCAGGATATGATAAAACAACCGGAACAATAGAAGCTGTTGTGCCGCTGTACAATAAAAATAATGAACTCATGGGGGTACTTTCTGTGGGTGTTGATGTTTCCGAGATTGATAAGTTCCAAAGCGAGGTTAGTTACCGTACCGGAATTATCCGAACGGCATTGGTAACGATACTGTTGGCAGGAGCATATATTATATCCAAGCTGTATGGAAAGACATTAAGAAAGCAGTTTCATACGGTCGAGGAAATTGCAAACGGACATACAGAAAAAAGACTCAGCATAAAAGGTGACACACAATTACAGGATTTTGCCCGCAATTTTAATCTGATTATGGATAAGGCAAGTGTATTAGATGAGAGCCGTCAGGAATTTGTATCTAATGTGTCACATGAATTAAAGACACCGATTACATCGATTAAGGTGCTGGCAGATTCCCTGAATTTGCAGGAAGATGTGCCGATTGAACTGTATAAGGAGTTTATGCAGGATATTGTCAATGAAATTGACCGCGAAAGTAAAATTATTGACGATCTGCTTTCGCTTGTGCGGATGGACAAGCCGTCCGGTGCGATGAATATTTCGTCTGTGAATCTGAATGAATTAATGGAGATTGTACTTAAGCGTTTAAAGCCGATTGCACAGAAAAAGAATATCGAACTGCTGTTTGAAAGCTTTCGCCCGGTCGTTGCAGAAATTGACGAAGTCAAGTTTACACAGGTTGTATCCAATCTTGTTGAAAATGCGATAAAGTACAACAATTTAGACGGCTGGGTGCATGTAGCCCTAAATGCCGATTATCAGTATTTTTATGTGCGTGTAGAGGATTCGGGAATTGGTATCCCGAAGGAAAATCAGGATATGGTATTTGAACGCTTTTACCGTGTGGATAAGGCACGTTCCAGAGAAACCGGAGGAACGGGTCTGGGACTTGCAATTGTAAAGAAAATTATCCTTATGCACCACGGAACGATAAAAATGCACAGCGAAGAAGATGTAGGAACGACATTTACGGTCAGAATTCCGTTAAATTATGTTCAGTCCGATACAGAACAGGAGGGACGGCTTTCGTGAAAAAAATAGTTGGATATATACTGGTTTTATTGCTGGCTGTCAGCAGTTGTTTTGCGTATACCGGATGTCAGAAAAACACATCGGAAAGCCAGGTGTATAAAGTTTACTATATGAATAGTTCGGCCAATAAACTGGTAGAAAAAACATATAAAACGGAAACATCAGATACGCTGGTGCTGATGCGCGAATTGATGCAGCAGATGAATACACGTCAGAAAAAAGAAGACTGTGAAGTCATTAAGCCGGAGCAGGTCCGTTTAGACCATGTGACTTTTGATTCGTCCAAAAGCACGGCGAATATTTATTTCAGCAGGGAATATAACGAATGTGACAATTCTGTTAAATTGCTTTTAAATGCGGGAATCGTAAAAATGCTCACACAGATTAACGGTGTTTCTTATGTGCAGTTTTATGCGGACGGCAGTGTAGCGGAGTACCCTGACGGAACGCAGATCGGACTGCTGTCCATGGAAGATTTAGTCGATGACTCGAATGAAGCAATGGGAAATATTGAATGGAAGAATCTCAATTTGTATTATGCGGACAAGCTTGGAGATAAACTGGTAAAAACATCGGTTGCAGTCGCTTACAGCAAGAACGTATCCTTGGAAAAAATGGTTGTAGAACGGCTGATTAAAGGTCCTTCTGATACGTCGGTATATGCAACGCTGCCAACGGATTTAAAACTGCTCAATATTTCCGTAAGTAACCGCGTGTGTTATGTCAATTTAAGCACGACATTTTTAACGGAAATGGTTAACGTGTCCAATGAAATACCGGTGTATTCTATTGTGAATTCATTGTGTGAACTGGATAGTGTGGATGCTGTTAAAATTATGATTAATGGGGACTCCAGTAAGACATTCCGTGAAAGCATCAGTTTAGATAGTACATTTACATTTAATGAAGCAATTGTAAGTTCATAAATGCATTATGCATAAAACAGGAGGGGATTTTATTAAAAGACCGATGGTATTTGCGGCACTTGTCACGGTATATATTGCGCTGTGTATGACTGCTGCAGGCAAAATATATCTGCTTTGGGGGCTGCTTGTTATGACGGCAGCAGTTTTGGTAATTGTTAAGAGAACAGGCAGGAAATGGACTGTCTGCCTGTCCTTTCTTTTTTCTTTGATTTCTTATGGAATAATCTCTGTCCGGTCAAAACCGGCATCCTTTGATTCCGTTATACAGCAAAAGGCACAAAAAAGTACGGTTACAGGAACGGTCTGTGCCGTGGAACAAAAAGATGGATATGACTGTATTATATTAAAAAATACAACGGTATCCATACAGAATAGTGACAAAACTGAAAATCCGGAAGAAAGAGCAGGAAAGCTTCTTGTATCCATTGTTAATACATATTCTGATAAAGGCGGGGTACAGGGGGAGGGAAAAACGGTGTCAGAAGTTGAGTTTGCACCCGGTGATATGCTTTTAGTGTCCGGAACATTAAAGTGTTTTGAAACTTCACGCAATGAGGGCGGTTTTGATAGCAGAATGTATTACAAATCTATCGGGATTCATTATAAAATGACAGCCGAAGATGTGACGGTGCTTACCAGGAAAAGACAGACGGCAGGCTATTTGTTATCAGAATTCCGCTTGAAAATTAAAGAAGTCTATGAACAGATTGGCACAAAAGAAAAGGCAGGTTTGTACAGCTCGATTGTTCTTGGCGACAAGAGCAGTCTGGATGGTGATATTAAAAAGCTTTACCAGCGCAACGGCATTGCACATCTGCTGGCAATCAGCGGACTGCACATATCGCTTGTGGGAATGGCATTATACAGGCTGCTGCGCCGCGCAGGAACGTCATATGTATTTTCTTTTGCGGTAGGAACGCTTTTTATAACCGGATATGTTCTGATGACAGGAAATGCGCTGTCAGGACTGCGGGCATTGGTGATGTGTCTTTTGATGATGTATGCACAGGTGCTAGGAAGAACATATGATATGCTGTCTGCGTTAAGTACAGCAGCAGTGATGTTTATCTGGAATAATCCATACGTGTTGTATAACAGCGGCTTTTTGCTGTCTTTTTGTGCGATATTGGGAATTGCGGTCGTTCTGCCTGCGTTGAAACGTGTTTTTCTGCCGGATCGTCCGCAGAGTAACCATGCAGAAAAACGGTGTTTTATAGATACACTGAGGGATACTGTAAAAGCTACTTTTTTAACCAGTTTTTCTGTTACGGCAGCAACGCTGCCGGTCATTTTGAATTGTTATTATGAATTTCCTTTATATAGTGTATTTTTAAATCTTCTGGTGATTCCGTTGATGCCGCTTGTCATGTTATGCAGTGTGAGTGCTGGCGTTACAGGACTTTTTTGTAAATCGGCAGGTGTGTTTTTACTGGGAACAGCCCATTTTATTTTAGAATTTTATGAAGTTTTATGCGGAACAGCTGGAAAACTGCCGTATGCAAGAATTGTTGCAGGAAAGCCAAAGCTATGGCAGTGTGTAGTATATCTGTTGGTTTTGACACTGTTTGTTGCGTTGTCGCATTTTCCGTCGGATTTTTGGCAGAAACTTCTTTTTAATGCAGCGCACAGAAAGAGGGAAGGAGCTGCACATTTTAATAGAATGACAAAAAGCACAGGAAATACAGAGCCTAAAAATACAAGAACTATTGAATCTGAAAAAACAACAAAAGGTGAATGTGCTGTGGAATTAAAAAAATCAGCAGAGAACACAAAAACAGTGAAATATTCAAAGATTGTAAAAAAGTGTGAGTTAATATTTTTAGCTGTTGCTATCATGATTATCATGCTGCCGAAAAAGCCGTCTTTTGAAATTGACATGCTGGACGTGGGGCAGGGGGACGGCATCTATATGATGACACCGGAAGGTGAAACGTACCTATTTGACGGCGGGAGCAGTGATGAGAAAAATCTAGCACAAAATACGCTGGTACCGTTTTTAAAATCCAAAGGTGTTGCGCGGATAGATTATGCACTGGTCAGTCACACCGATACAGACCATATCAGCGGCATTATGGAACTGATGCAGGGAGATGAAATTACTGTCGGGGCAGTGCTGCTGCCGGAGGCATTGAAAAATTGTGATGATGCAAATTACATTAAATTTATCAAGATTGCGCAAGACTGTAATATTCCGGTGTGGCATGTCAAAACCGGAGATTTTGTCGGAAACAGTCAGGTTACGGTGCAGTGTCTTCACCCGGAAATATCATACCACACGGATTCAGTGAATGATATTTCGGCGGTTTACCGGATTGACTATGGAGAATTTTCTATGCTGATGACGGGTGATGCAGGAATGAATGTTGAAAATGAATTGCTGGAAAAAGGTGTATTATCGCCGGTTACGATTTTAAAGACCGGTCACCACGGCTCAAAAAGTGCCAGCAGTGAAGCATTTTTAGAGGAAATCCGTCCACAGGCGGCACTGATTTCATGCGGGGTCAATAACCGTTATCACCATCCGTCGGAGGAAGTAATACAGCGTTTTAAAAAAATGGATATACAGACAAAGGTAACGGCGCAGTGCGGTCAGATTACCGTTAAAAGTGACGGAAAAACTTATCGGCTTATGCAGTGGCAATAACGGCAGGAATATGTTATGATTGTTTCTAAAGCGGAAGCAGGCTGCTTAGAAGTGAGGAAAGTGTGAAAAATTCTTAAATCTAAGATTTTTCACAAGACAGATTGATGAGGCAGGTGTCATCAATCTGCCTTATCGCAGGACTGAATAAATTCAGTCCGCGAATCCTCCGGCATTAGAATGCCTGCGGAAAAGAGGAAGTATGAATTTAATTGCAGCAGTAGACAGGAACTGGGCTATTGGGAAGGCTGGCAGAGAGCTGGTCAATATCCCGGAGGATAAAAAGTTTTTCCGTGAGGAAACGACGGGCAAGGTGATTGTCATGGGACGAAAGACATTTGAGAGTCTGCCGGGGGCAATGGCACTGGCGGGCAGAACCAATATTGTATTGTCTGAAAATCCGGGCTTTGCACCGAAAAATACAATCGTATGCCGGTCATTTGAAGAAACAAAAGAAGAACTGGCAAAGTATCCGACAGAGGATATTTATATCATCGGCGGGGGCAGTATTTACAAGCAGTTTCTGCCGCTGTGTGATACGGCACACATTACAAAGGTAGATTATAAATACGATGCAGATACGTATTTCCCGAATCTGGACAAGCTTTCTGAATGGGAAATCAAAGAAACAAGCGAAGAAAAGACTTATTTTGATATGATTTACGAATTTGTCAGATACAGCAGAAAGAAGTAAACAGACAGAGACCGCAATGTGCGGCAGATAGGAGGTTTTTCTTGGCAAACTATAATAAAAAGAAAAGAAAAGGACTGGCAGCAATTCTTGTGATGGCAATTGTCATCGTGCTTGGCGGAGGTACGGCATTTGCATATCCGTATCTGGAAACGGCATATTCCCCAAAGGCACAGGTATTGGCTGCTTTACAGACAGCGGGAGAAGAATCAAAGCAGGGCATGCAGACCATGATTTCCGAAGTATCGGATTTGCTGACCGGTCAGACACAGCTGACGGGAAATGTGACATTTACCAGAGCCGAACTGGACGGAAAAGATTATTTAAAAGAGCATGGCTTATCAAAAGGAACATTCAAACTGCAATTAGATGCCGCGAAACGCACGGTAAACGGAAATATAACGGCAGAAGGCAGTGAAAAGAAACGGGAAGCAGAAGTATCTGTGGGCGAAAAGGATTTAAAAGAATTCTTAAAGGAAGCAGGGTACGAATCGTACTATAATAGACTGCATACGATATTAAACAGTGTTGATGCGGATACCATGCAGGAGTATATGCAGGTAGCCGATAAGCTGACAGAGCAGGCTTACGGGGCAGCAGGCACGGTGCTGAATCAGAGTACCTATGAAAAAGAAGGGAAAGAAACGCTGGAAATCAACGGCACACAGCTTTCAACGGTTAAATATACCGTAACTGTTGGAAAAGAAGCGTGGATGGCGGGTGTGGAAGACTTCTTAAACCGTGTGTATGCGGATAAAGAGTTAAATTCTTATACCACGATGCTTGCAACGTTTACCGGTTATTCCAAATATGATTTACAGCAGCAGGCAGAAACACTGTTTTCAGATTTTACACAGGTAAATCTATATGTTTATTTAGATAAGGATAAAAATCTTGTTCGTCTGTCAACGTCATTTGACACAGGCTTTTGCGAGGCTGTTTTGGAAGCACAGGGACTTGAAAAATGGAATGAGCAGACGGCAGTCCGTATAAAAAGTGAGCGCTCCGAGCTGACAGCAGTCGGTGAAAATACGGATATGGTATCTAGGGTGAACCTTAATGTCAGATACCATGAAACCGGCAGCCAGCCTTCCGGTACGGTGGCGCTGACGGTAGAAAAGCAGAACAATTATCTGTCCTGTACTTTAGGAAAAGTGACGGCAAAGGCGAAAGGACATGAGGCGGCAGTTGAATTTACCGGTGAATGTACGTATCAGTTTCGTTAAAAATCAGATAATCAGGTAAAAGCAGTACGGAAAGTTTATTTTTCGTACTGCTTTTTTTGGGGTGCGCCTGGCGGCGCACGCCGGTGATGCAGAAATATAAAATCAGTTATATACAATAAATGTACTGTAGCGGAAGCAGCGGAGACGGCGTTCCATTTTGATTGCATTGGAAAGATATCGGAAAGCCCCCACCTGTACTTTATACAACCCGTCTTCATAAATCATAAATGCAGGAAAACCTTCCATCAGAAGCGAGTTGAGCATACGTTCTGCATTGGATTTATCGCGGAAAGAGCCGACCTGGACACGGTAGAGTTTTTCGGGATCATTGTCTTCCATTGGATTCTGCATCCGGTAAGGAACGTTCATGCCAGGACGTGTTGCAGGACTTGGAGGCAGGGTGGTATCCTGTGCATCCCCCTGATATGTGCCGTTAAAGGCTTCCGGTTCCGGCATATTTTGTACATAATCCGGGATTTCATTAAAATTGATGTCCTGTGCGTAAAGTGTCTTTAAAATACCATCGGCAATGGCCTGTGCAATTTTATTGAAATTTTCATCAAAAATACGGTTATCTTCATCGTCGTTGATAAAACCTGCTTCAATCAGTACGGCTGGCATTTTCGTACGTTTTAAAACGACAAGATTCGGGCGTTCGGTTACACCGAGATTTTTAAAGCCTGCCTTTTCAAGTTCCTCATTGATATTGCGCGCAAGCACGGCTTTGATGCCGGAATCGTTGTATACAAGTGTTTCTACACCGTTGTACTGGTTCGGGCGCTCTGAGGAATTGCGGTGAATGGATACAAAGTAATCCGCACCGGCATTATTGGCATCGGTTGCCTTTTTAAATGGGGTTTCATACTCATCATCTTCGCGTACATAGTAGACATTGATACCGCTGTTTTCAAGAATTTGTCCGACAGCGCGGGTCAGCCGCAGTGTATCGTCTTTTTCTTTACGGCTTTTATAAACGGCGCCGGAGTCGCTGCCGCCGTGTCCGGCGTCAAGTGCTATCGTTATTTCAGACATAAAGCCTCCATAACAGTCTTATCACAGTTATATTATTCATCACTTTCCCAATCGTTGCATATATTGATACAAAAATTACCAATGGAGATAGAAATGAACGTAGGGTATGTACACACACTTGAAACGCCGGACAATGCGGTTGACCGGGGAACACTGCGTGTCAGTGTTATTGACAGGGATACGAATCAGCCGGTTCAAAATGCAAGGGTGGAGGTTTCTTATACAGCAGACCCGGAGTCAGTGCTGGAGGTGTTAGACACGGATAACAGCGGACTGACAGAGGATGTCGGGCTTGCTGCGCCGCCGTTAGAGTACAGCATGGAACCGGGGATTGAACAGCCGTATGCGGAATATACCGTGACGGTCAGGGCGGAGGGTTATGAGGCATTCAGCGTGTCGGCTGTCAATGTGCTTTCAGGGGAATTAAGCCTGCAGAATATGCCGATGGAACCAAGACGGGTGTCGGAATCACCGAAAAATATTGTAATTGGACCGCATACGTTATTTGCGGAATATCCGCCTAAAATTGCTGAAAGTGAGATAAAGCCGGTCGGAGAACCGGGAGAAATTGTATTAAGCCGTGTGGTGGTGCCGGAAATGGTTGTTGTCCATGACGGCACGCCGGCCGATTCCACAGCACAGGATTACTATGTGCGTTACAGGGATTATATTAAAAATGTGGCAAGCAGTGAAATCTATTCAACATGGCCAAGACAGACATTGGAAGCCAATATCCATGCCATAATGTCCTTTACGTTAAACCGTGTGTATACAGAGTGGTATCGCAATCAGGGGTATAATTTTACGATTACGTCCTCTACGGCATATGACCATAAATGGATTGCAGACAGAAATGTATTTGGAAATATTTCACAGGTGGTAGATGAGATATTTGATACGTATCTGTCAAGACCGAACGTCAAACAGCCGATATTAACACAGTATTGTGATGGAAAAAGAGTCAGCTGTCCACAGTGGTTAAGCCAGTGGGGCAGTAAATACTTAGGCGACCAGAATTATAGTGCGATTGAAATTTTGCAGTATTACTATGGGGATACTATTTATATCAATACGGCGGAAGAAATCAGCGGGATTCCGTCTTCATGGCCGGGAGCGGATTTAGATATCGGTTCATCAGGGCAGAAGGTTAAACAGATACAGGAACAGTTAAATCTGATTGGAGAATTTTATAATGCCATTCCGGTGCTGGTTGCAGACGGTATTTACGGAGAACGTACGGCAGAGGCAGTAAAGGTCTTCCAGCGGATTTTTAATCTGCCGCAGACCGGCGTTGTGGATTTTCCGACATGGTATAAAATTTCCGACCAGTATGTGCGCCTTTCGGGCATTGCAGAGCTGATGTAAAAAATGCCGTGGAAAATACAAAAAGGTTATTGACAAAGAAACGATAAGATGTTAAACTGTAACAGTTGTAAAACGAAGCAGGGTATCCACTCTCACCTTAGCGCAGCAGGCGACTCGGGTTTATATTTTATGAATGATATAATTTTTCACTGGATTTGTGGAGAATACAAGATATTAGGATTAGAGTAGAGCGGATAACGGGAATTGGTTATTCGTTCTATTTTTTTATGAGGAATAGACCTGTTTGCTATTTCAACATCATGCTAATTATGGAGGTGCACTACTATTAGTGAATTAATGATTAACGAACAAATCCGCGACAGAGAGGTTCGTGTTATTGGAGAAGAAGGACAGCAGCTTGGTGTGATGCCACCAAAGGAAGCAATGAAGCTGGCAAAGGAAGCCAATGTGGATTTGGTAAAGATTGCTCCATCAGCGAATCCACCGGTGTGTAAGCTTGTAAATTACGGAAAGTACAGATATGAGCTTGCAAGAAAAGAAAAAGAAGCAAAGAAAAAACAGAAGACAATTGAAATCAAGGAAGTCAGATTATCACCGAATATTGATGTGAATGATTTGAATACGAAGAATAACGCAGCCAGAAAGTTCATTGAAAAAGGCAACAAGGTTAAAGTAACACTTCGTTTCCGTGGACGTGAGATGGCACATATTGACAGCAGCAAGCACATTTTGGAAGAATTTGCTGAGAAGTTAAGTGATATTGCAGTTGTTGAAAAAGCTCCAAAACTCGAGGGCCGGAGCATGATGATGTTTTTAACTGAAAAACGTTAAAATAAATTGAAATTATAGAGAACATTTAGGAGGATTATTATGCCAAAGGTAAAAACAAAAAAAGCAGCCGCTAAGCGTTTTAAAATGACTGGAACAGGAAAGTTAAAGAGAATGAAAGCTTACAAGAGCCATATTCTTACAAAGAAGACAACAAAGAGAAAGAGAAATTTAAGACATGCAGCTATGACAGATGCAACAAATGTAAAGACAATGAAGAAGATTATGCCTTATCTCTAATATGAGGTTGTGTGAATTTTAAGGAGGAATATAGAAAATGGCAAGAATTAAAGGCGGTATGAACGCAAAGAAGAAACATAACAGAGTATTAAAGCTCGCTAAAGGATATAGAGGAGCACGTTCTAAGCAGTACAGAGTTGCAAAGCAGTCTGTAATGAGAGCGTTAACAGAATCATACAAGGGCAGAAAGCAGAAGAAGAGACAGTTCAGACAGTTATGGATTGCCAGAATCAATGCTGCTGCAAGAATGAATGGTTTATCATACAGCAAGTTCATGTATGGTTTAAAGCTTGCAAACATCGACTTAAACAGAAAGGTATTGTCAGAAATGGCAATCAACGATGCAGAAGGTTTTGCAAAGCTTGCAGAACTTGCAAAGTCTAAGTTAGCATAATTTAATCAGCAAAGCTGATAAAATGCCCTCGTGTATACGGGGGCATTTGTAATATAAAAAATGTGTAATATGTGTGAAAATTGTGTGCAATACCTATGAATTTTATAAGAAATGTGGTATAAACATAAATGATATTGATGGGATTTACCGTCAGCAGCATAAATTACATGATGGGAGGACCGTCTGGTGGCGGTAGAACAGGAATGAAAAAAACAGGATTATTAAAAAGAGCAGGTGTAGCTGTGATGACAGCGGCACTGATGGTGACAGCTGTGGCTTGTAACACTAAGATTAAAGTGAATTTTGAAGCGAAAGCAAGCGACTATGTCAAATTAGGACAGTATAAGGGGATTACCGTATCGGTAGACGAACAGGCAATTGAGAATGAACTGATTGAAAAAAAAGTTCAGAACGACCTGACATCCAATACGACTTATGATGAGGTTTCAAGAGAAGCAAGGGATAAGGATCAGGTAACGGTAGACTTTACCGGAACAATCGGCGGCGAAGAAGTTTCAGGCTTCAGTAACGAAGATTACTCGCTGATTTTAGGAACAGATACATTTGTCATTGACGGATTTATTGATGCATTATACGGCATGTCGGCAGGTCAGACAAAGGTTGTAATTTTAACCGTGCCGGAAGATTTTGAAGATGCACCGGAATATGCGGGCAGCCGCATTGTATACAATATTACAATGAAAAAGGTTGAACAGCCCAATGTACCGATGATTACCGATGCGTATGTACAGGAATATTTTTCATGCAATACGGTAGCAGAATACAGACAGTCTATCAAAGATGATATTCAGGAAACGATTGACGAACAGATTGAAGATGCCAAGAAAGAAGCAGTTCTTACAAAGCTTCAGCAAAACTGTGAAATTACAGGCTATCCGGAAGAATATCTGTCAAGCAAGCAGTCAGAATTAGAAACATCCATTAAGTTCTATGCACTGATGCAGGGCTTATCAAATGATGAGTATTGCCAGAAATCTTTTGGTATTTCATTTGAGGAATATGTAAAGCGTGCCGTAGCACAGGATTTGATTTTCCAGTCTATTATTGAACAGGAAGATTTAAGTATTACAGATTATGAATACAAGGGCGATTTGGAAAGCTTTGCGGATAAGATGGGCTTTACCAATAAAGACAGTTTTGTTGAAAAGTATGGAAAAGATAAGATTGTACGTGCCATGCTCTTACAGAAGGCACAGGACGTTGTGATGAACAGTGCCGTATACGAATAGTCCCATAAATAGTACACCGGCACGCAGCATGGACGGATACAGTCCAAAATAAAAGTCTGAATTTTATATTGTAAAATAAAAGAGATTTACGAGGAAACGGTTTAATAATGACCGGCTTCGTAAATCTCTTTTTTGGTAAGCTGAAATTTTGATAAGTACAATCTGTGAATCCATAAAGACAGACAGCGCAAACTGGAAGATATCCGATATCCGGATAATTCAACGGATTTCTTCGATGATCAGTGAATTAGAAAGACCGCGGATATCCGTTAAAACAGTTTGGCGCATAATGGGATTCTGTACACGCACATAAAATGTGGCAAAACCGGAACGCTGCTCATGGGTCGGATAAATTTCCAGATTATGTAATTCGTAATTATGCAGGTTGCAGTATTCAATCAGGTCCTTGATAAAGGAAGAATCCTGATATTCTGCATAAATGGAGATGTACTTGTTAAAACGCATCAGTCGTTTGTCAACGCGCGACAAAATACGCAGGGAAAATATAATCATAACCGTACATAAAACAGCACCGCAGTAAAAGCCGGAGCCTACGGCAATGCCAATCGTGGCACAGCACCAAAGCCCTGCGGCAGTGGTCAGACCGCGGACATGATTGTTGCGCGTGACAAGAATCGTTCCAGCGCCGAGGAAGCCGATACCGCTGATAACCTGTGCCGGAATCCGGGCAGGGTCTGTGCCGCCAAGCCGTTCACACATATAAAGATTGGTGATACAGGCAAGAGTTGCACCCAGACACACAATCACATAAGTACGAAATCCGGCGGGGTGTTGTTTCTGCTCGCGTTCAATTCCCAGTGCACCGCCTAAAATCAGGGCAAGCGCAATTCTCAATAAAATAGAAAATAAATTCAATTCGCTAAAAACAGGAATATTTTCAAAATACATAGAACCTCATTTCAAAGCAGTTTCGTTGCATCTATTTTGTTCCGGTAGAACCAAAGCCGCCGTTTCCACGGTCTGTTTCGTCTAAAGAATCGGCTTGGTCAAAAGCGGCGGTAATAAACGGTGTCAGTACAAGCTGTGCAATGCGGTCGCCCGGTTCAACGGTAACAGCTTCATTTCCATGGTTATAGAGTGCAACCATGATTTCACCGCGGTAATCGGCATCAATGACACCGACCTTGTTGGCAGGAGCAATGCCTTTTTTACATGCCATGCCGCTTCGTGCATACACCAGACCGACCAGTCCTTCCGGAATGGCAATGGCGATACCGGTGTGGATAAATTCAGTTTTTCCCGGTTCAATTGTTACAGGCTGTTCCATGCCGGAATAAAGGTCTGCACCGGCAGACTGGGCAGTACCGTAAGTCGGAATAATGGCATTTGGTGTCAGTTTTTTTAATTTTACAATTGTGTTCATAAGATAATCTCCATTCGTTATTTTTTTATTAGAAAAGCAAAACGGGACTTCCCTTGGCAAGGGATTCCTGTACCAGAATTGTGCGCTGGTTGGAAGAGCCCTTAAATTTTAAATTCAGGCTTTTGAGTTCCTGCATAAATTTTCCGTCCACAAGGACATCAATATAGGAAAGCATTTCGCGGGTGACATCCCATTTTTCACACATCTGTCCACAGATGTCTTTGTCAAAAAGGTATCCGGTAAAACACCAGATATTTTTTTGCGGAAAGCGGCTTTTGGTCTGCTGTAACAGCGGAAGAAGCCCCTGCTGGTTGGCATATTCAAACGGTTCGCCCCCAAGCAGTGTCAGCCCGGCAATATAACCGGGTTCTAATGAAGCCAGTATAGCATCGATGGTTTCCTGCGTAAACGGCTTTCCGTATTCAAAATCCCATGCGATTTCATTAAAACATCCCGGACAGTGGTGCGTACAGCCGCTTACAAACAAAGAAGTGCGCACTCCCGGTCCGTTGGCAATATCACAGTATTTAATTTCAGCGTAGTTCATATTAATCCCCATTTCCGCAGGCATTTCGGTGCCGCCTGCCTTATATTGAGCGGTTTGTTGCGAAGCAGCGGTAAAAATCCGTGCGGGCGTTACAGTTGTGGGTTTTCGCCCAACATCATCACATTAGTATATCAGAAAAAGCACAAAATCACCAGTGTAAATTTATTGCAGCAAATAAGACCACATTCTTGAATAAAAAATCAGTAGTTTCCCCAAAGCCAACCGCCGATTCAGTAGAAATATACAGAAAATATGTTATAATGTGCGTAAGCAATGAGCAGTGCCGTATGAAAGCGGAAAAAAGAGCTGTGCTTGCACAAAGCTCTTTTAGACGGTTTCATACGATAGGGCGAATGCCCGACAGTGGGAAAGCGAAGCTTTCCCGCGGCACGGCGAATAAGCCTGTAAAAAGCGGAAAAAAGAGCTGTGCTTGCACAAAGATTGGAGGAAAATTATGATAGAAATTTATTGTGAGAAGTTATATAAATATTCAAGAATCGAGGAACCGGTCAGTGTGACAATTCCGTTCAAAAAAGGAGCATATACGAAAACAGAGGATATGGCGGTTTTGCAGAACGGCAGTCCGGTGTTAATCCAGCCAAAGGTGACAGCACGTTACGATGATGGGAGTATCCGCTACCTGTTTTTGCGTTTTCTGGCGGACTTACCGGCAAATAAAGCAACAGTATTGCAATTTGATGTTAAAGCAAAAGCCGGAACCAACAGTAACATAAATAAAACGGCCGGAAAAGGAATGACAGCAACAGTAGAAAAGGTTGCAGACGGCTTCCGGGTAGATACAGGGTGTTTAAAATATGAAGTTGCCAACCACTGCGGCAGCATTTTTAAAGAACTCGATGACGGCAGAAAAATATACAAAGCCGCAGATTTTGAAGGACCGTATTTAAAGGATGGTAACGGAGATACCTATGATATGCAGATTGATACATGGCGCGTGGTGGAAGCAGGTCCGGTCTGTGTGATTTTATCGGCAGAAGGAAGCAGTCTATGCAGCAGGGCAGACGATACAGCCGATACAAATACGGTCAATGCAGACAGCGGTACGGGTGGTGCAAAAAACATCCGATTTGAGCTGCGGCTTACGGCATATGCGGGCAAACCGTGGACAGAGGTATCGTATCGGATTATTAATACGACAGATGAGCCGCTTGCGGTAAAGTCGCTGGTATTTCATTATAAGGCCGGTAAAGAAGCCGTGTCGGACACACTGGTTCCGATGAATTTTGATGCGGAAACGGATTCGACAGGCTGTGGGGATACGCTGACAGACAATTCGGCAAATGAAGGCCCTCTTTTTCATACAAGGGGCATATTGGAACTGGAAGCTATTGAAAAAAAGACACCGCCGGAAACTGTGCGGACACTGGTTGGAAGTTCTAACTATAAAACGGATTTCTTTATTGGAAAAGACGGTGAGCCGGTCAATAAAGTGATTGATGCAAAATATTTGTTAAAAGAGGCAAATGAGCATTTTGCAGAAGTATTATACGGAACCTTTATGGCAGACCGCACCGATGAGAAGGACGGACTTTGTATTACCGTTTATCAGGCACAGCAGAATTACCCGAAGGCGGTACGTGCCGATAAAAACGGAATCAGTGTGATGCTTGTGCCGGAAGGTGTGGGAAATGTTGTGATGCAGCCGGGCATGGCAAGAGAACAGCAGTTCTTAATGCATTTTCATGCACCGGAAGAACCTGTCTGGGAGCTGGATAACCGGAGTTTAATTTATCAGATGCCGGACAGACCATGCATTGCACCTCGCATTTTTAAGGAAGCAGGTGTTATGTTAGATGTTTTCCCGGAAAAGCTCAATAATGATGTGGAAATTGCATTAATGGGAAAAGCGGATGCCCATGCACGCTGTTATGGAATGTTAAACTGGGGTGATACGTGGGATTCCGGTTACACCATGCAGGGCAGGGGTAACGGCAGAGTTGTGTGGTCAAATAATGAATACGACTTTCCGCATTCCTGCGCATTACAGTATGCGCGCACGGGGGTAAGAAGGTATCTGGATTATCTTTTAGTAACGGCAAAACACTGGATGGACGTTGATATCTGCCATTACAGCAAAAATCCATTGCGCATCGGCGGACAGTGGGAGCATACGGCAGGGCATTGTGCCAACGGCGTAATGGTATGTTCGCATGAGTGGGTGGAAGGCTTGTTAGATTATTATCATTTTTCCGGAGATGAGCGGGGACTGGCAAGTGCCATTGGTATCGGTGAAAATGTATTGCGTCTTTTGGATACACCGATGTATGCCCATGCAGGGGAAGCCAATGCCAGAGAAACTGGCTGGGCGCTGCGTACGCTGACAGCACTTTATATAGAAACTCACGACAAAAAATGGGTGGAAAAATGTGACTGGATTATTCACAGCTTTGAAGTGTGGGAAGATGAGTACGGAAGCTGGCTGGCGCCGTATACAGATAACACTGCAATTCGTGTGGGCTTTATGATTTCCGTTGCGGTTGGAAGTGTTATGCGCTATTACCGGGAATTTCCGCAGGAAGACATCAAAGAAATGCTTATCCGTGCGGTGGATGATTTAATAGAGAACTGCCTGATGGATAACGGACTGTTTTATTATAAGGAATTGCCAAGTCTTGCACGTCTTGGCAACAATACACTGCTGTTGGAATCACTTGCGATTGCTTATGAATTAACCGGAGATAAAAAATACCTTGCGCCGGGACTTGAAACCTTTAAACGGGCCATTTATGAAAAACCGTCGACTATCAACGGACAAAAACGTGAGGAAGAAGATGCCATTATTGGTGCAGGTTCCAGTACTAAAGGCTTTGCACAGAGTTTTATACCTTTAATTACTTATTATAAAGCACTGTCTGAAAATGATATGACATGGTGATTTGACGAAAGCGGGCATTGCGTAGTAAAATAAAAGAAAAATGATGTCAGAATGGAGAATAAGCTATGAGATTAGGTATTAGAGCACATGATACAAAATATGCACCGCTGGATGAAATGGTGGCAAATATCCACAATATGGGATTTCACTGTATGCACATTGCGCTGGCAAAGTCTATCAAGGAATTTAAGCCGGAAATCGAAACGATGACACCGGGACTTGCGATGTATATGAAAGAAATCTGCAGAAAAAATGATGTGGATGTGGCAGTCCTTGGCTGTTATCTGAATCTTTGCAACCCGGATCCGGAACAGCACAAAAAAATCGTGGATAAATATATTGCATCGATTCGTTTTGCAAGCATTTTAGGCTGCGGTGTGGTTGGAACAGAAACAGGCGCGGTTAATACCGAATACAAGTACGAGCCTGCAAACCATACAGAAGAAGCGTTACAGACCTTTATTGAAAATTTAAGACCAATTGTAAAGTGCGCAGAGCAGTTCGGTGTGATTATCGCCATTGAACCGGTATGGAAGCACATTGTATGTACCGTGGAACGCGCAAGAAAGGTTTTAGATGCGATTGATTCTCCAAATCTCCAGATTATCTTTGACCCGGTAAATCTGCTCTGCGTGGATAACATTGACAGACAGGATGAGATTATCAATCAGGCATTTGAACTGCTTGGTGATGAAATTGCAGTCGTACACTGCAAGGATTATGTGGTCGAAGGTAATGAGTTAAAGTCGATTGCAGCAGGAACCGGAAGCCTGAACTATCCGCTCCTTTTAAAGAAGATTAAAGAGCATAAGCCGTATGTACACTGTACGCTTGAAAATACCGTTCCGGAAAATGCGGCGGCTACAAAAGAGTTTATGGAAAAAACTTACGCTTCCGTATAGGGGTTGTATTTTTTTGTATCAGAATATATAATGGTAATAATTTTTCCTATACAGTGAACGCGGAGGTAGCGTATGCCAGAAGAAATAGTACGAGTAAACGAGGCAAATCAGAAATCAGACAGATTGGAGAAGCAGGTTGCGACACCTGCGGATTTTACCAGCCCTGAAGTGTTATATGAGGATTTGATACAGGAAATCCGTAAATACCACCCGTCATCGGATTTATCCGACATTGAACGGGCTTATAAGATAGCAAGGGACGCCCATGAAGGACAGAAACGTAAATCAGGTGAGCCGTATATTATCCATCCGCTGTGCGTGGCAATTATCCTTGCAGAGCTGGAACTTGATAAAGAAACAATTATTGCGGGACTTTTGCATGACGTGGTAGAAGATACTGTGATGACGAGTGAAGACGTTACGAGAGAATTCGGTGCGGAAGTGGCACTGCTGGTTGATGGTGTTACGAAGCTGACCCAGTTAAATTACCAGCATGATAAGATTGAAGTGCAGGCAGAAAATTTAAGAAAAATGTTTCTTGCCATGGCAAAGGATATCCGTGTTATCCTGATTAAACTGGCGGACCGCCTGCATAATATGCGGACGATGCAGTATCAGACACCGGCAAAGCAGATTGAAAAATCGCGTGAAACGATGGAAATCTATGCACCGATTGCACATCGTCTTGGTATTTCCAAGATTAAAGTGGAACTGGATGATTTATCCATGCAGTATCTGATGCCGGATGTTTATCAGGATCTGGTTGAAAAGATTAACTTAAATAAAGCAGGCAGAGAAGCATTTATCGACAGCATTATCAAAGAAGTCGGCATGCACATCAGCAATGCGGGCATAGAAGCAGAGATTAACGGACGTGTCAAGCATTTCTTCTCCATTTATAGAAAAATGGTCAATCAGAATAAGACACTCGACCAGATTTACGATATTTTTGCCGTACGTATTATTGTAGATACCGTGAAAGACTGTTATGCGGCACTCGGTGTTATTCATGAAATGTACAAGCCGATTCCGGGACGTTTCAAGGATTATATTGCCATGCCGAAGCCGAATATGTATCAGTCCCTGCATACCACACTGATTGCATCAAACGGGCAGCCGTTTGAAATTCAGATTCGTACTTATGAAATGCACCGTACTGCTGAATACGGTATTGCGGCACACTGGAAATATAAGGAAGGCAAGAGCGGAGAAACGGGCAACGAATCCGAAGAAGCAAAGTTGAGCTGGCTGCGCCAGATTCTGGAATGGCAGAAGGAAATGTCCGATAACAAGGAATTTTTATCGTCTATTAAAAATGACCTCAATTTGTTTTCGGACAGTGTGTACTGCTTTACACCATCCGGTGATGTCAAAAATCTTCCGGCAGGTTCCTGTCCGATCGATTTTGCATACAGTATCCACAGTGCTGTCGGTAATAAGATGGTCGGTGCAAGAGTCAATGGAAAGCTTGTCAATATTGATTATCAGATTAAGAGCGGTGACCGGATTGAGATTATTACATCACAGAATTCCAAAGGACCGAGCCGTGACTGGTTAAGTATTGTCAAAAGTACACAGGCACGCAATAAAATTAACCAGTGGTTTAAGCAGGAATTAAAAGAAGACAACATTTTAAAAGGAAAAGAAATGCTGTCAACATACTGCAAGACGAAGGGCATTGTATTATCAGAACTTACAAAGCCGGAGATTATTGAAAAAGCGCTGCGCAAATATGGCTTTAAGGACTGGGAGTCCATGCTGGCATCTGTCGGACACGGCGGATTAAAAGAAGGACAGGTTATCAACAAACTGTCCGAAGAATACGAAAAGCGCAAGAAAGCAGAAATTACCGATACACAGGTGCTGGAAGAAATCGTCCAGAATGAAGCCAAAGCCAATAAGGAAACGTCCAAAAAGAATAAGGGTGGTATTGTTGTCAAAGGCATCCATGATGTCGCGGTTCGTTTTTCAAAGTGCTGTAATCCGGTTCCAGGTGATGAAATCGTCGGTTTTGTCACAAGAGGCAGAGGTATTTCCATTCACCGGACAGACTGTATCAATATTTTGAACTTTCCGGACAGCGAGCGTGCAAGACTGATTGAAGCAGAATGGGAGTCTACAGGTTCTAAGGAAGAAAAATACGGTGCAGAGATTAACATTTTTGCCAATAACAGAACAGGACTAATTATTGATATTTCCCGTGTATTTACGGAAGCAAATATTGATGTGATGTTTATGAACAGCCGTGTCAATAAAAAAGGACTAGCAACGATTAACATGGGATTTGATATCCACGGAAAAGAAGAATTAAACCGTCTGGTTGATAAGTTAAGGAAAATCGAAGGCGTGACGGATATCATGAGAGCCACCGGCTAAATGTTCAAAAGCCATATATGAGAGCTTTTGAACATAGCAGTATTGCAGAGCAATACTGCGGTGAAATGGCGGTGCTAAAGCTTTTCGGAATTTGAAAAATCCTTATATCAAAGATTTTTCAAATAGCAAAATTGTGCCGCAAACGGCACAATTTTACGTGGTGTTGGCGGTATGAGGACTGCTGGAAGGAGTATATTATACATGGGTAAGATTGAACTGGATTTCAGGGTGCTGGGAGATGTGGGGACGAACTGTTACCTGCTTTGCAATCAGGAAACCAAAGAATGTATATTAATTGATGCGCCGGATTTGCCGGACAGGATTGATGAAATGATTGCGGCATCCGGCTGTAAGCTTTGTGCAGTCCTTTTAACACACGGACATTACGACCATATTTTAGCGGCAGAGGAAGTACGCAAAAGACATAACGTGCAGGTGTATGTATCCGAAGATGAAAAAGAACTGTTGCACAGTCCGCAGATGAATCTTTCGCAGGGCTATGGGCGCAGTACGGTGCTTGATGCAGATGTGTACCATAAGGACGGAGCGCATTTATCTCTTGCGGGACTGGATATTGAAGTCTTTCACACACCGGGACATACTGCGGGCGGAAGCTGCTATTATATCGCAGAAGCGGGCATTTTGTTTTCAGGAGATACGCTGTTTGCAGCATCTATCGGCAGAACCGATTTTCCGACCGGCAGCATGAGTGCCATTGTGCGTTCCATTAAAGGAAAGATTCTTGTCCTGCCGGATGACACAAAAGTTTTTCCGGGACACGGAGAATCGACGAGTGTGGCATATGAAAAGAAATACAATCCGTTTTTGCAGTGAAAATTTTAAAGATATAAAAATGCAACAAACAGTAAGTTAGGAATGAAACATGATATATATAAAAATATCCGACATGGATTTTTATGATGATGCAGTGGTGCTTATTAAATCCTTTTATCCGCGGACAGAGGTCATGCAGTATCAGGAGCAGGCAGAGCAGACACGCACAGCACAGGATATTGTGATTGAACCGGAAGTACCGGAAAAAGACGGGCGTTCCAAGAAAGAACTCCACGAAGCGTTTAAATGTACACTGTATACAAAGTTATCTGCACAGTTAAACAAGACACTGCCGTGGGGCTATCTTACGGGTGTGCGCCCAAGTAAAATCGCCTATACCCTGTTGGAAAAAGGTGCAGACCGCGAGCAGATTTTGGAAGAATTTACAAAAAAGCACCTTGTCAGTGAGAAAAAGGCGCAGCTTGCCTTACAGGTTGCACAGACAGAGAAAAGCATTTTGGAAAAAATGGATTATAAGAACGGATACAGCCTGTATATCGGGATTCCGTTCTGTCCGACAACCTGTCTGTACTGCTCATTTACATCTTATTCGCTGGCGGCATATCAAAGCAAAGTACAACCGTATCTGGAAGCTTTATTAAAGGAAATGAAATACGTATCGGAAGCGATGCGTGGACGGAGACTGGATACGGTTTATTTTGGCGGCGGAACGCCGACGACGTTAAGCGCAGGACAGCTGGATATGTTACTGACAGAGCTGGAGCGGCAGTTTGATTTGTCAGCGTGCCGGGAATTGACCGTAGAAGCGGGCAGACCGGACAGTATTACCTATGAGAAGCTGTGTGTATTAAAGGCACACCATGTAGACCGCATTTCCATTAATCCGCAGACAATGAACCAGCAGACACTGGATTTAATCGGGCGCAGACATACGGTGGAGCAGATTGAAGAAGCATTTGCACTGGCAGGAAAAGCCGGGCTTGACAATATCAATATGGATATGATTCTTGGACTGCCGGGCGAAAATAAAGAAATGGTACAGCATACGCTTGAAAAAATAAAAGCACTTGCACCGGAAAGCCTGACCGTTCATTCGCTTGCGATTAAGCGTGCAGCGGCATTAAATATCTGGCGCGAAAAATATCTGGATTTGCAAATGGACAACAGCGATGAAATCGTATCCATGGCGGCAGATTATGCACACCAGATGGGACATCAGCCATATTATATGTATAGGCAGAAGAATATGGCGGGCAACTTTGAAAATGTGGGTTACAGCAAGCCGGGGCTTGAGTGTATTTACAACATTTTAATTATGGAAGAAAAGCAGACAATTATCGCAATGGGTGCAGGCGCTTCTACAAAGATTGTTTTTCAGAATGAAACAGAAGGCGCACAGGCAGGACGCATTGAGCGGATTGAAAATGTAAAGGACGTCACGAATTACATACAGCGGATTGATGAAATGATTGAGCGGAAACGAAAGTTTTTCAGTGAAAATAATTTTTAATGAATGGACTGGAGGAACATATGCAGGACTGCGGACTGGAAGAAAATATTATCAATGATTTCAAAGATGGTATTTCTCACGGGATATTGGTCGGAAATTTGACTTATGCGCTTGCAAAAAGGCTGGGCATGAGCGAAGATGAAGCGTATGAGTTAAAGCTGGCGGGAATGATTCACGACGTTGGTAAATTAAAGCTCTCCCCATACCTGTACGGACGTAACAGTGACGGGTTATCCATTGAAGAAATGAAGTATATGCGGATGCATTCCAAAATCGGATATGAATATCTGAAACGGTATGATTTTTCAGATACGGTTATGAAAACGGTGCTGTATCACCACGAATGTTTTGACGGAAGCGGGTATCCGAATAATTTAAGCGGGGAGGAAATTCCGTTTGGCGCAAGAATACTGCGGCTTACCGATGAATTTGCGGCGTTGATTTCTGAGCGTCCGTATCGAAAAGCATTTGACATTGATACCGCAGTGGATATAATAATAGAAGAAATCAAAAACATGGATATGCGCGTGTTTTTGGAATTTCAGCGCATGATTCACGAAGAATCCACGCTGAAGCTTATAGAGGACAGTAAAATCCGGCTTGAGAATCTGGATATTTACGATTTATTGAATGAAGAAAAGCCGCAATAGGCGAGTTTAGGAGGAAGTTACAACATGGCTGAATCAATGGTTGGCTTAAAAAGAACACACAGATGTACAGAAGTTTCTGCCGCAAATATCGGGGAAACCGTAACCGTAATGGGCTGGGTACAGACCAGAAGAAATCTGGGCGCACTTATTTTTGTGGATTTAAGGGACAGAAGTGGCATTTTACAGATTTTATTTGATGAAAATACGGTCGGAAGCGAAGGCTTTAAGAAAGCATACGGTATCCGTAACGAATATGTTATTGCAGTAGTCGGAAAGGTACAGAAGCGTTCCGGCGCAGTCAATGAGAATTTAAAGACAGGTGATATTGAAGTGGTTGCAGAACAGATTCGTGTATTATCAGAATCTGAAACACCGCCGTTCCCAATTGAGGAGAATATCAATACAAAGGAAGATTTACGATTAAAATACCGCTGCCTGGATTTAAGAAGACCGGATTTACAGTCGAACATTATGATGCGCAGTAAGGTTGCGACACTCACAAGAGCATTCCTTGCAAATGAAGGCTTTCTTGAAATTGAAACACCGATGCTTACAAAGAGTACACCGGAAGGCGCAAGAGATTACCTTGTACCGAGCCGTATTCACCCGGGTAAGTTCTACGCACTGCCGCAGTCACCGCAGTTATTCAAGCAGATGTTAATGTGCTCCGGTTATGACCGTTATATGCAGATTGCAAGATGTTTCCGTGATGAAGATTTAAGAGCGGACAGACAGCCGGAATTTACACAGATTGATATGGAATTATCATTTGTTGACGTAGATGACGTGATTGATGTCAATGAACGTCTGTTAGCTTATCTGTTTAAGGAAGTGTTAGACATTGATGTGGCTTTGCCAATCCAGCGTATGACATGGCAGGAAGCAATGGATCGTTTCGGTTCTGATAAGCCGGATTTAAGATTCGGCATGGAATTAAAGAATATTACGGAGCTTGTGAAAAACTGCGGCTTCGGCGTATTTACATCAGCCATTGAAAACGGCGGAACAGTCCGTGGCATCAATGCCAAGGGACAGGGTGCAATGCCGAGAAAGAAGATTGATGCACTTGTGGATTTTGCAAAGGGTTACGGCGCAAAGGGGCTTGCTTACATTGCAATCCATGAAGATGGTTCGTTAAAGTCTTCATTTGCAAAATTTATGACAGATGAAGAAATGCAGGCAATCGTTACGGCTATGGACGGTCAGGCAGGCGATTTACTGCTGTTTGCTGCAGACCGCAACAAGATTGTATGGAATGTTTTAGGCGCACTCCGTGTTGAACTGGCAGGTCAGATGGGTCTGTTAGACAAGAACGAATACAAGTTCCTCTGGGTAACGGAATTTCCGCAGTTTGAGTGGTCTGATGAAGAAAACCGTTTCGTGGCAATGCATCATCCGTTTACAATGCCAATGGACGAAGACCTTGACCAGCTTGAAACCAATCCGGGCGCAGTCCGCGCAAAGGCATATGATATCGTCTTAAACGGTACGGAAATCGGTGGCGGAAGTGTCAGAATCCATCAGGCAGACGTTCAGGCAAGAATGTTTAAGGCACTGGGCATGTCTGATGAAGTGGCAAATGAGAAGTTCGGCTTCCTCTTAGACGCTTTTAAGTATGGTGTGCCGCCGCACGCAGGACTGGCTTATGGTCTGGACAGACTTGTTATGCTTATGGCAAAATGTGACAGTATCCGTGACGTAATTGCTTTCCCGAAGGTAAAGGATGCTTCCTGCCTGCTGACAAACGCACCGGATGTGGTCGATGCAAAGCAGCTTGAAGAATTATCGATTGCCATTGAAGAAGAACAGGAAGTTTAAATAATTTTAAAAAATTGGCAAAAGCCGCTGTCCGTATGATCCGGGTGGCGGCTTTTGGGTAATTTTTTCCTGCGGCAGGGCTTACACTTTGTGAAAATACACAAAAACACTTTTGTATATCTTTTTGTTATGGTTAATTTTTACAGGAAAGAGTTGAAAAAAACGTACAAATAATGTATGATAATATCATCTAAATTGCAGATATTATCGTGCAGTTAAAATATTGGAGGAAAAATAAAGGAGTATTATAATGAGTGGTAAAGAAACACAACAAGGCAATTATAAATTGCCGGGGGAGAATACGGCAGGGGAGTCTGTGGCAGTACCGTCATCAGAAGCAGCCGTGGAAGAATATGATACTCTTGATAATAACGGTATACAGGAAACAGCAGATTCAGCAGATTCAGCAGATTTAGCAGATTCAGCAGATTCAGTAGTGCAGGAAGAAACAGCAGAAACAGCAGATTCAGCAGAAACAGCAGAAACAGCAGAAACAGCAGATTCAGCAGAGCAGGAAGAAACAGCAGAAACAGCAGAAACAGCAGAAATGGCTGAAATTGCGGATACAGCCGGATATGTGGGAACGGATAATGTTGAGGAATCGGAACCCATGGACACAGACGGCATAATGTTTGAAGATGTACCCCAGGAAGATGCAGAGCCGGACAGTGAAGCGGCTCATGCAGGGAATAAAAGGAAGGGCATAAAGAAGATCAAAAAACCGGAGATTCCACAGGGCAGATTGCTTGTTAAATTAATGTCGAGCATTAAATTTAAGCTGATTGGTGCATTTATCATACCGATTGCATTGATTATTATTCTGGGTGTGGCTTCTTATACAACCGCTTCTAAAGCAATTACAAAGAGTTATACACAGTCATCGCAGTCGACGATTACCAAGACGGCAGATTACTACAACCTGATGTTTACGAATGTAAAGGCAACGGCAACGGATATGGTTAATAATTCCATGGTACAGGAATACTATTCCGGTGTATACGGCAGCGATCCGATTACAGAGGGCAATAATTATGCAACACTGCGTGCCAATTTAACCTCTACAGCACTGGGAAATAAGGCAATTTCAAATATTTACATTTTTGGTAATTACGGAAAGCCTTTATACACGGCAACGATAAAAGATGCTGACAGTGCAGGATATATAGACAAGATTAAAAATTCTGCAGAAGGTAAGACAATCGACCAGAAGCGTTCTACATGGTTTTCAAGCCGTGAAGTATTGGATGCGGCAGGCGGCGCGGCAGATTATTCTGTAAGCTTTGCAAGGCAGCTGCTCGGAACATCTAAAAAGGCAATTGGTTATATGTTCTTTGACTTGGATGTTGATTATGTTACGGAGCCGCTTTCAGATATTGATATGGGTTCAAAGAGCATTATCGGTCTGATTGCGCCGGACGGCGGTGAAATCGTAGTATCTAATTATATGGATATTCAGGATGGACAGCAGTATTTTACGAATCAGGAATTTTTTACAAAGCTTGCAGACAGTGAAGATGTAAGCGGTAGCTCTTATGTAAAATATAATGGCAGAAAGCAGCTGTTTATCTACTCCAAGACAGATGATGGATTTACCGTATGTGCATTGATTCCGCAGAGCGTGATTGTATCACAGGCACAGAAAATCCGTATTGTAACCATTACCATTGTAGTGATTGCATTCCTGATTGCGATGGTAATCGGCGGCTATCTTGCTTATTCATTCAGTCTGACGATTAAAAAGATTATGGATAAGCTGGAACTGGCAGCAGGTGGTGATTTAACCGTACATATTGATGTTAAAAGCAAAGATGAATTTGGAAGGCTCGCGGCAAGTACCAATGGCATGATTGATAATGTAAAGCAGCTGATTGAAAAGACAAAGACAGTATCGGAACGTGTGGATACTTCGGTATCAACCGTTTCGGACAGTGCAAAACAGCTGTTAGCTGAAACACAGGATATTACAGCTTCTATCGAAGCGATTGAACAGGGCGTTGTCCAGCAGGCAGAAGATTCAGAGCATTGTTTAAGACAGATGGATGCTTTATCAGATAAGATTAATATCGTATCTGATAATTCGGATAAGATTGCAAAGATTGCCGATGTGACAACCGGTATCGTAGCAAGCGGCATGGCTTCAATTAGTGAGTTAAAGATTAATGCCGGTTCAACGGTTGAGATTACACATCAGGTTATTGAGGAAATTGCACAGTTAAAAGAATCGTCCAAGGCGATTGCAAAAATTGTTGATGCGATTAATGAGATTGCAGAACAGACCAATCTGCTTTCGTTAAATGCTTCGATTGAAGCAGCAAGAGCTGGCGAAGCAGGACGTGGTTTTGCAGTTGTAGCTTCTGAAATCCGTAAGCTTGCAGAGCAGTCCGTAAACTCAGCAAATGAGATTCAGAAAATCATCGGTACGATTAATGACAAGACCAATGATACCGTTAGGATTGCAAAGAAAGCCGAAGATGTTGTAGAGGTACAGGGCGAATCCCTTGAAAATGCAGAGAAGGTTTTTGCACAGATTCAGAGCAGGTTTGAAGAACTGTTAAGTAACTTAAATGAGATTACAGGCGGTATTGATACAATTGCCGAAGCAAAATCCGTTACAATTGATTCTATCCAGAGTATTTCGGCAGTATCCGAGGAAACAGCAGCATCTTCCGAAGAAGTAACCGAAACAGCCAACAGACAGCTCGGCGCAGTGGAAGGACTGAATACGGCGGCAGAAGATTTATTAACAAATGCACGTCATCTGTCAGAAGCCATTGACTTATTTAAGATTTAATTATAAAATCATAGGAAAGATGTTGGGGACACACCCCAAAGTCATTCACCCACTTATGAGCTAGCTCATGTGGGTGAGTGAACTTTTGACCCTGGTATCGTAAGAATTATAAAAAAATGGAGGTTGTATTCATGTATTCATTCAATGAAGTATCAAGTTTTGATCCGGATCTTGCAAAAGCGATGGATGACGAACTCGCAAGACAGAGAAGCCACATCGAGCTGATTGCATCAGAAAATCTCGTAAGTAAGGCAGTTATGGCAGCAATGGGTAGTCCGCTTACCAATAAGTATGCAGAAGGATATCCGGGAAAGAGATATTACGGCGGCTGTGAGTATGTTGACGTAGTAGAAACACTGGCAATAGAAAGGGCAAAGAAGTTATTCGGCTGTGAATATGCCAATGTTCAGCCACATTCTGGTGCACAGGCTAACTTAGCAGCATTCTTTGCTATGGTAGAGCCGGGAGATACCGTTATGGGAATGAGTCTTGACTGCGGCGGACATTTATCACACGGTTCACCGGTTAATATTTCAGGTAAGTATTTCCACATCGTACCTTACGGTGTAACCGCAGAAGGCTTTATCGACTATGATGAAGTATTAAGAATCGCAAAAGAGTGCAAGCCGAAGATGATTATTGCAGGTGCAAGTGCATATGCAAGGGTTATTGACTTCAAGAAGTTTAGGGAAATCTGTGATGAAGTCGGTGCATATTTAATGGTAGATATGGCACACATCGCCGGTCTTGTAGCAGGCGGTGCACATCCAAGCCCGATTCCGTATGCAGACGTTGTTACAACAACAACCCATAAGACACTGCGCGGACCAAGAGGCGGTATGATTTTAAGTTCAGCAGAAGCTGCTGAAAAGTTCAAGTTCAATAAGAGCGTATTCCCTGGTATTCAGGGCGGTCCGCTGATGCATGTTATCGCAGGTAAGGCAGTCTGCTTAAAGGAAGCCTTAGACCCAAGCTTTAAGACGTATGCAGAAAATGTTGTAAAGAATGCACAGGCACTCTGCAACGGATTAATGAACAGAGGATTTGATATCGTTTCCGGCGGTACAGACAACCACTTAATGCTTGTAAACTTAATCAGTAAGGGAGTTACAGGTAAGGAAGTAGAAAAGCTCTTAGATGCAGCCAACATCACATGTAATAAGAACACGATTCCGAATGACCCGGCTTCTCCGTTTGTAACAAGCGGTATCAGACTGGGTACGGCAGCTGTTACAACAAGAGGCTTTAATGAAGCGGATATGGATATTGTAGCAGATGCAATCGCAATGCTTGTAGAAGATGTCGATGCAAATAAGGCAAAGGCTATGGAACTGGTTAAGGGATTAACAGACAAGTATCCGTTATACGAATAATACATAAAAAGTAATAGAATAAAATAGAAAAGCTGCTGCTTTCATCAATCAAAACCTGAAATCCGGACAGAACACAGTCGGAAATTCAGATACACAGATTGAAAAGCGGCGGCTTTTTTGTTGATTTGTCGAATATTTATTTACTGAAATTTTAATTTGTGTTATAATTTTATGGTTTAAATCGAAAAAAAGAGGTAGAATTATGTCACAAATTATTATTATGGCCGCGATTCTTATATATCTTGCGGCAATGTTAGGTGTTGGTTTTTACTGCTCGAAGCAGAATAACAGCGTCGATGATTTTTATCTGGGCGGCAGAAAATTAGGTCCGTTTGTAACAGCGATGAGTGCGGAAGCATCAGACATGAGCAGCTGGCTGTTAATGGGACTTCCGGGTGTTGCCTATCTTTCCGGTGTTGCAAGTGCAGCATGGACAGCCATTGGGCTTGCAATCGGTACATATGTCAACTGGCTGATTGTAGCCAGAAGAATCCGTGTGTATTCCAAAGCCTATGAGGCATTTACCGTGCCGGATTTCTTTGCAAAAAGATTCGGTGATAAGAAAGGAATCCTGACAGGCATTGCGGCACTGATGATTATTATCTTCTTCATTCCGTATACGGCTTCCGGTTTTGCAGCTTGTGGTAAGTTGTTTTCCAGCCTGTTTGGGGTGAATTATATGGCAGCCATGATAATCAGTGCAGCAGTCATTGTCGGCTACTGTGCATTGGGCGGATTTCTGGCAGCAAGTACAACCGATTTGATTCAGAGTATTGTTATGACAATCGCGCTGGTGGTTGTAGTGGTATTCGGTATCAATGTTGCGGGTGGATTAGATGTGGTAATAGATAATGCAAGGCAGCTTCCGGGTTATCTGGATTTCTTCCACAGCTATTCGGTAGAAACACAATCTGCGGAAAAATACAGCTTTTTAAGTATTGCTTCTACAATGGCGTGGGGATTGGGCTACTTTGGTATGCCGCATATTCTGCTTCGCTTCATGGCAATTGAAGATGAAAATAAATTAAAGATTTCAAGACGTGTGGCAACCATCTGGGTTGTGATTTCTTTAACAATTGGTGTATTTATCGGTATTGTAGGTTACAGCATGTCAAAGGCAGGCGCAATTGAAGTGCTGACAGGCAGCAATTCTGAAACGATTATTGTACGGGTGGCACATTTATTGAGTACATACGGTGCGATTCCGGCGATTATCGGCGGACTGATTCTTGCCGGTATGCTCGCGGCAACAATGTCTACGGCAGATTCACAGCTTTTGGCGGCGGCTTCCGCAGTATCGCAGAATCTTGTAAAAGACTGTTTCCATATTAAGATTACCGAGAAAATGTCCATCGTAGTGGCACGAATCACCGTTGTTGTGATTGCCGTTATCGGTGTATTTATGGCAAGCAACCCGGACAGCTCTGTATTTGATATTGTATCTTTTGCATGGGCAGGCTTCGGTGCAACCTTCGGACCGGTTGTACTGGTATCTTTATTCTGGAAGGGTGCGAACCGTTACGGTGTTCTTGCGGGTATGGTATCCGGCGGTGTCATGATTTTCCTGTGGAAATATGTCATCGCAAAGCTTGGCGGTGTATTTGCAATCTATGAACTGCTTCCGGCATTTATCGTAGCTGTAGCAGTTATTGTTGTTGTCAGCCTTGTAACCGGAGGACCGGAACAGGAAGTGCTTGAAAAATTTGAACAGGTTAAGGCACAGAATTAGTAAGAAATCAAAAATGAGGAGAAGCGATGATTTATGTATTTACAGCGTTGTATGATGAAGCCTATCCGTTTTTGCAGTATTACAAAATGAAAAAAGAAATAAATTTCCTTCCGTTTGAAATGTATCGCTGTGAGGAACAGCAGATATGCCTTACAATTACGGGAACGGGAGAAATTACAGCCGCGACAGTTGTCGCGGCTGTCTGTGCAATGGGACATGTGAAAGCGGGAGATATCTTTGTGCAGTGCGGCATATGCGCAGGCGCAGAACAGAAAAAAGGTGTGGCTTATCTGTGCAGCAAAATTACGGAAGAAGCGACACAAAAGACATTTTACCCGGATATTTTATACAGGCATCCGTTTCCCGAAGCTGCGGTTGTAACAGGAATGAACGTGCGGCGGAAAGCAAGTGTGTCAGAGGAACATGTATGTCAGAAAGCGGATATGCCGCAAAATACGGATACGGCAAATCCGGTGAAATTATGTGACACGGAATTATATAATATAGAATTATATGACATGGAAGCGGCGGCGGGGTATCAGGCGGCACATCATTTTTTCGGTCCGCATCAGATGTTTTTTATAAAAATCATATCCGATAACGGTGTACAGGAAAAAATGTCCGCAGATACCGTGCGTGAACTGGTGCAGGCACAGATTGGACAGATTGCGCAAGCCGTGGAACGGTTTGCAGCGGCAGAAAGAGATTATGCGCGGGAACAGCAGGTGTTATCACAAGAGGAACAGCGGCAGGCAGAACGTCTTAGTCATGATATGCACTGTTCTGCCGTCATGGAAGCAGAACTGTTCCAGCTGTTAAAGTACTGCCGGTTATCGGGTATAGATTATGAAGACATAATCCGGGACGGTTATGCGGCAGGAAGTCTGCCGTGCAAGGATAAAAAAGAAGGGAAGCGGTGTCTTGAACAGCTTAGAAAAGAATTGTTATAACGGACGGTTTTCGCATATTTATGTGGAAGAAGCGGTTTGGAATCATCCGAGAACACAAAAAATTCTGTCCCGCTTTCCGCAGGCACAGGTGATACCGGTACATCATTATAAAGATGTCTTCTGCCGCAGGGGACAGAGCGTGGTCAGACAGCATAAAACGCAGAATCTCATTCTGGCAGAAAAGAAAAACAATCTCATTTATCAGGGCGCGCCGGTCTGCCAAAGCTTTGGTAATCACTGGTTTTATTATACGTCCTGCATGATGAATTGCATTTACGATTGCGAATACTGCTATCTGAAAGGCATGTATCCTTCTGCAAATGTAGTGCTATTTGTAAATTTAGAAGACATTTTTGCAGAAGTGGAGCGTTTGTTAGAACAGCACAGCGTTTACCTGTGTGTGTCGTATGATACGGATTTGCTTGCGGTCGAACCGGTCATCGGTTATACGGCAGAGTGGATGCGGTTTACGACGGAACATGAAAATCTTACAATTGAAGTGCGGACAAAAAGCGCCAATGTGCATTATTTTAAACAGCAGGCAGTCACAGAGCGGGTAATATTTGCATTTACCATGTCGCCTCAGCCGGTCATTGCGGCATATGAACATTTTACGCCGGATATGCAGGCGCGGATTGCGTGTGCGGCAGAAGCAGTACAGCGGGGATTTTCCGTGCGTCTGGCATTTGACCCGATGATTTACTGTAAGGACTGGGAAAATGTTTATGCAGAAATGCTTCAATGCGTTGACGAACAGATTGACTGGAAACGGCTGGTGGATGTAAGTGTCGGAAGTTTCCGCATTTCAAAGGAATATTTAAAAAATATGCGGAAGAAAGAGCCGCATGCGGCAGTGGTGCAGTTTCCGTATACCAATGTGGGCGGTGTGTATCAGTATCCGCCGGAACTGCTGACGCGCATGGAGGGATTTCTGACCGGACAGCTTGAAAAAAGACTGCCAAAAGAAAGGATATTTTTATGGGAAGAATAGAGCAGAACACGGATATGGCAAATGTGGCAGATACGGCGGTTGTAACGGGATCGTCTTCCGGAATCGGACTGGCACTCAGCCGTATGCTTGTCAAAAATGGGTATGAAGTTTTTGGTTTTGGAAGAAATTTTGAAAGAGCAGAAGCACAGGAGTTTTGCAAAGAACAGCCGGAAAAATTTCATGCGGTGGTCTGTGACATTACGGACACGCAGGCATTGTGTGCGCATATTAAAGAGATTGATAAGAATTACCGTGTCACGGTGTTGGTCAATAATGCGGGGGTCGGTTATTACGGTCTGCATGAAGAATTAAATCCGAAAAAGATTCAGAAAATGGTGCGCACGAATCTGGAAGCACCGATGATTCTGACACAGCAGCTTTTGCGAACATTAAAAAAGAACAGGGGGACAGTCTTAAATATATCCTCTGTTACGGCAGCGCAGTCCAATCCGCACGGCTGTGCATACGGTGCGACAAAGGCAGGGCTGTCCGGCTTTGCAAAGAGCCTGTTTGACGAGGTGCGCAAATACGGTGTGCGGGTGATTACGATACAGCCGGATATGGCAAAGACCGATTTGTACCGCAATGCAGACTTTTGTGAAGGAGAAGAAGAAGCATCATACCTGCTGCCCGAAGAAGTGGCGGAAGCGGCGGCATTTGCACTGGCACAAAGAGAGGGGCTGGTAGTGACGGAAATCACAGTAAAGCCGCAGTTCCACAGGATACGGAGAAAATAAGCCGTAAATGGTGAATAATCGGCGGCACACAGGCAATACTGAATGTCATAAAAACATCGAAAGGAAGCAATGCGATGAAAGAAGACATTCAGCAGGCACTTGACGGCAGAAAAAATGCACGGTTACACAGTACACAGGAAAGAGCGGGTGAAAAAAATACAGCCCAAAACGATATAAAACAAACAGATACGGCGGCGGAAGTTCCGGTGATTGATGAAAATGCTGCCCTCCATGCCAAAGAATGGGTGGATAACGGCAGCCGGTTATAAATGGAGGATGTTATGGGAAAAGTAATTATGACAGTAGACGGAAATACTGCCGCCGCTTATACCGCCTACGCATTTACACAGACTGCGGCGATTTATCCGATTACACCGTCATCGGCGATGGCAGAAACGGTGGATAACTGGGCAGCACAGGGCAGAAAAAATATTTTTGATGAAACGGCAGATGTGGTGGAAATGCAGTCCGAAGCCGGAGCGGCAGGCGCAATGCATGGCATTTTACAGTCGGGAACACTCGCTTCTACATTTACGGCATCACAGGGACTGCTGTTAATGCAGCCGACTCTTTACAAAATGGCGGGAGAACTTCTGCCGGGGGTACTGCATGTGAGCGCACGTGCGCTGGCGGCACAGGCACTTAGCATTTTTGGTGACCACCAGGATGTCTATGCAGTACGCCAGACAGGCTGTGTCATGCTCGCATCGTCATCGGTGCAGGAAGTCTGCGACCTTGCTGCCGTAGCACATTTATCGGCAGTCAAAGGAAGACTGCCCTTTATCCATTTTTTTGACGGCTTCCGCACGTCCCACGAAATCCAGCGGATAGAAGCATTGTCCTATGAAGATTATGAAGAAATGCTTGACAAAGAAGCGGTGCAGGCGTTCAGGGAACGCGCGCTGTCACCAAATCACCCGGTTATGCGCGGAACGGCGCAGAATCCGGACATCTATTTCCAGACAAGAGAAGCTGCGAATCTTTTTTATGAAAAAATTCCGGGAATTATAAAAGAATATATGGCACAGATTGAGAAAAGAACCGGCAGAACATACCGCTTTTTCCAGTATTACGGCGCTAAAAATCCAAAGTACGTAGTGATTGCCATGGGTTCGGTGTGTGAAACCATACGGGAAATCCTGCCGCAGATGAACTGTGCAGATACGGATTGTGATACCGGCAGTTCCGGTATGCAGGACGACATCATGCAGGACAACAGTGGTATATACGGCATGATTCAGGTGCATCTGTTCCGCCCGTTCAGTGCAGAAGATTTTTTAAAGGAACTGCCGGAGAGCGTGGAGCGGATTGCCGTGTTAGACCGTACAAAAGAACCGGGCGCACTTGGAGAACCGCTGTATCTGGATATCTGCGGCGCGCTTTACGGAAAGGAAAATGCACCTCTGGTTATCGGCGGGCGGTATGGACTTGGCTCAAAGGATACGACACCGGCGCAGATTGCCGCAGTCTTTGACAACCTGACGGACGTACAGCCGAAAAATCATTTTACAATCGGAATTGAAGATGATGTGACACATCATTCGCTTGCCGTTCATCCGGATTTTCCGATACAGACACCGGCAGGGCTTATGCAGTGCAAATTCTGGGGGCTGGGCTCGGACGGCACGGTGGGTGCAAACAAGCAGGCGGTTAAAATCATCGGAGAATATGCAAAGCCCTATGTGCAGGGATATTTTTCGTATGATTCTAAAAAGTCGGGCGGACTTACGGTTTCCCACCTGCGTTTTGGCGATACACCAATCCGCTCGGAATATTTGATACAGGAAGCGGATTATATCGCCTGCCACAATGAATCCTTTTTAAACAGCGGATACGACCTGACAGAAGGCTTGAAAGAAAACGGCATATTTGTATTGAATACGCAGTATGGCGCAGAGCAGATTGGCGGAAAACTGCCCAAAGAAATGGTTCATGCGCTGATTGAAAAAAATGCACGGCTCTATCTGATTGATGCGGGAAAGCTGGCACACAGTCTGGGACTGGGAAACCGCATTAATATGATTATGCAGGGCGCATTTTTTCATCTGACCGGGATTCTGCCGCAGGAAAAAGCACTTGCCTGTCTGAAAAATTCCATACAGGCGGCATACGGAAAAAAAGGTGCAGACATTGTGGAAAAAAATATAAAGGCGGCAGAATACGGTTTTCTGGAAACAAAGCTTGTGCCTGTTGAATTGCTCCAGTCCACAAGAGAAGAACGGGAAAATGTGCAGGAACCTGAATTTATTGAAAACATTTTAAGACCTATGGAAAAGGCAAAGGGGGACAGTCTTCCCGTCAGCACCTTTTATCCGCTGGCGGACGGCACATTTCCTGCCGGTACAACCGCATATGAAAAACGCGGTATTGCGGCATTTATTCCCGAATGGATTGAAAAGAACTGTATCCAGTGCAACCAGTGTTCGTATATCTGCCCGCATGCGTGTATCCGTCCGTTTCTGTTAAATGAAAAGGAACAGGCGCTTGCACCAAAGAATTTTGAAAGCAAGGCGGCGGTAGGAAAAGAGCTTGCGGGACATACGTTCAGGATACAGGTCAGTCCGCTCGACTGTACAGGCTGCGGCAACTGTGCGGACATCTGCCCGGCAAAGGAAAAGGCGCTTGTCATGCAGCCTGCCGCAAAGCAGATAAAAGAACAGGCAGACAACTGGGCGTTTGCGGTCAGCGCGGTGGTGGATAAGCCGGAACTGATGACCAAAGAAACGGTCAAAGGCAGTCAGTTTGCACGACCGCTCATGGAATTTTCCGGTGCGTGTGGCGGGTGTGGTGAAACTCCGTATATGAAGCTTGTGACACAGCTTTTCGGGGAACGCATGGTGATTGCCAATGCGACAGGCTGTTCCTCAATCTGGAGTGCTTCCGCACCGTCCATGGCATATACGTGCAATGCCAACGGAAAAGGTCCTGCGTGGGCAAATTCCCTGTTTGAGGACAATGCGGAATACGGCTACGGTATGCTGCTCGGTGCAAAAAAACAGCGGGAAACGCTGATACGGCTGGCGGAAGAATTTGTCAGGGAGAGTGAAAGCGGTGTGGAAAATGACGGCATTGCAGACAGCGGAAGCGGGATATCAGAAGCGCTGGAACACTGGCTTGCAGTGCGTGATAATCCGACAGCCGGCACTGCGGCGGCAGAAGAGGTGCGTAAGAAACTGGCACAGGTATTAAAAGAGGCGGTAACGCGGTCAGATGTACCGGTGGCGGTATCGGAACAGGCAGAACGGACGTCACGGCAGATTCAAAGACTGTCGGAAATTCAGAAGCGGATGGATTTTCTGGTGAAACGCTCACAGTGGATTGTCGGCGGGGATGGCTGGGCATATGATATCGGATACGGCGGATTAGACCACGTCCTTGCCAGCGGTGCAGATGTGAATGTCCTTGTCTTTGATACGGAGATTTACTCCAATACCGGCGGGCAGGCATCAAAGTCCACACCGGCGGCAGCCGTGGCAAAATTTGCCGCCGACGGTAAAAGGACGGCAAAAAAAGATATCGGCGCAATGGCGATGACCTACGGAAATGTCTATGTGGCGCAGATTGCCATGGGCGCGGATAAAAACCAGACGATAAAAGCGATTCTGGAAGCCGAGCGGTATGACGGACCTTCCCTGCTGATTGCCTATGCACCTTGTATCAGTCACGGTATTAAGGAAGGCATGGGAAAGAGCATGGCAAGCATGAAACAGGCGGTAGATGCCGGATACTGGCATCTGTACCGGTATAATCCGCAGCTTATAAAGGAAGGGAAGAATCCGTTTGCACTGGATTCCAGACCGCCAAAGGCTTCCTTTACGGAATTTTTAAGAAGCCAGTTACGCTATGCGGTGCTTGAAGCGCAGTATCCGAAGGAAGCGAAGGCACTGTTTGCAAAGGCAGAGGAAGATGCCGGCAGACGGTATCAGCGGTATCGGGAAATGGCGGAAAGAATGTAGAAAGAATATAGAAAGAACGAAAATCCACAGGAACGGCAGGTGTAAATCTGGCTGTTTCTGTGGATTTTTGTTCTTTCTATTAATATATTCGGTTATAATTCACAAAAGATATAGAAAATCAATAGAAACTCAATAGAAACTCTTGTCGACAAGCTGAATATCAAATATAATAAAAATGTAGATAATGTATTGACGGATAGATTGTTGCAAAAATAGTACGACAACTGGTATGGAAAATACATGGAAATTTTCAATGAAAAGAGGATTAATTGACAGCTTATAAAAAAGACTATGCGAAGGGAGAAAATCAAAAATGTTAAATACAAAATCAATTAGGAAAGTTTTAGAAGAGATTCCTAAAGAAAAGGAAATATATTTAGAAGAAATTTATAAATTAATTGAAAAACATTGTGCTTTAGAAGGTGACCATACAGAGATTTGTGATGATTGTAAAGGTGAAAGAGATTGTCCAAAATTGAGACACGTAGTGAGAGCAAATCTTGAGTATTATAAAACAAAGAAAAAGGTCATTCATAATGAAATGAAAAATACGTGGTTTTTTCTATAAAATTAGTTTTGATAAATGATATTTGGAGGGTTAGTATGGTTGATATTAAAAATAGAAATTTGTTTTTTGATAATTTAAAAAGAGGAATTAATATTTTTACAGGAGCGGGATTTTCAAAATTGCAATCACCGTCAGGAAATATTTTGCCAGATGCAAGTGAGTTATGTGAACAAATATGTAATAAATTCAATATATCTACAGCATATGCTAAAGATTTAGAAATGCTATCTTCTATACTTAAGAGAAATTGTAAAGATGCATTTCAGAAATATTTAAGAGAACAATTTACCGTTACTGATTATAATGAACTTTATAATGTTTTAAATAAAATTAAAATCAATTCGTTTATAACAACCAATATTGATAATATTTTTCAATGTGTTATTGACAATAGTACTAGATATTATTTGAATTGCGTATCTTATTATGGAGCAACAAAGAAAGACGGATTGTCAATTGAATATGTACCATTGCATGGAGATATTAGAGATCCCAATTCAGAGTTGTATTTTGGTAAATTTGAATTATCAAATGTTGGAAATAAAAAAACAGGATTATTTTCTATAATGCATAGTAAATTACTTTCGGCTCCGACATTATTTTGGGGCTATGGATTTCATGATGGAAGTGTAAATGAAATTATTAGTCAAGTTTTAGAGGAAGGAACACAAGATATTTGGATACAGTGTATACCTGGGAGTGAGTATATTCAATTTTTTAAAGATATAGGTTGTAATGTAATTGTTGCAACGACCGAGCAATTATTAAAGGAGATAAAAAACGAATTAGAAAAAGATATAGATTCTAAAAAGGTGATAGCTTCAAGTAATACAGTATGGAATAAATATAAAATTCCTAGTGAAAATCAGGTCGAAAGCTTACCAATTAAGGATTTTTATCAATTAAGTAGAACACATTGGTATTATGTTATTACAAACCAAGCATATTCAACACAATGGGTCAACTCAATAATTGATAATTCACTGTCTAATAAAAATGTACTAGTTGTGGGAACACCATTAGGAGGGAAAACTACATTACTAATGCAGATTGCGAGAAAGTATAATAGTCCTGTGTATTATGTATCTGATTTGAATAGGGAAAAAGCAAAATTGTTATGCAATAATGTTGATAATGATGATGAAAGAATAGTGCTTGTAGATAATTGTGCAGAGGATATGGAAGCATATCGGATATTGGCATCTAAAGAAAATATAAAAACAATTGCTATTAGTGATGATTTTATGTTGGAGTCTTCTAAACATATTATAGAAAATGTTGAATATAAAAAGATAATTATCGGTGATATTGACATTGATGAGGCTCAAAGAATATTTTCAAATATTCCTGAAAATATTAGAAAGGAGGAGTTTAAATATAAGCAAAAGGATACCGATAAGTATTCAATGTTTGAGTTGATAACTTCTAATGTTAATGAAGTGCTTTCTGCTCAGAGGATTAGTGAATTTTTAAAACGTATACAAAGTGATAAAGAAGTATTTCAAACAGTACTTTTAACTGCATATTTAACATATTATAATTCACTGTTATCAATGGATATAGCTTTTAAATATTTTGAAAATACTACTTATGAAGATATTTTGATGATATTAAAAAGAACACAAACTTTTTTATCAGAAATAGATGTTAAACTAGAAGCAGATATGGAAGATCAAGATTATTATTCTTTACGTTCAAATTTATTTTCAAAATATACACATGAGGTTGCAAAAAATAATTATAAAAATGTATATTCAGACATTATAAAAAAATTTATAACGAATGTTGCACCAGATTATATATATAAAAATTATGTATTTAAGAGAAGAGCATACGATGCCAATTTATTTAAGGATTTATTTGACGATAAGGGCGATGAAATATATAAAATAATTTATTCAAGAGATGCTAGTGCATATACATTGCAACAGTGGGCTTTGTATAAGGCAAAAAATCAAAGATTTACAGAAGCTTTTTCAGATATTGATAAAGCAATTAATATGCAACCACAGAATTTTAGTATAAAAAATGCACGAGCAATTATTTTGTTTGAAGCTAATAAAGATAAAGATACGGAAGTTGCTAAAAATTCATTGCTAAAGGCAATGGAAATTTTGGAAGATTGTTACAAAAGTGATAAAAGAAAGGTATATCATGCACAAAAATATGCTGAATTTGCTATTTGGATATTTAATAAGTACAAAGAAACTGACCATTTAAATAAAGCCATACGGTGGATTGATGAAATAATTAAAAATGAAGAATCTTTAAGTTTTAAAACAAAGCAATTTCGAACAAAATTACAAGAGTGTCTAAATGAAGTAAACAAATGATTGTTAATACAAAAAGTGCATAATTGTGAAGTCTTGTAATTCATGAAGTGACGAAAAAACAGAGGCATGGCTGACATTTTTAAGTACAGATGAACCGGAGATTATCATTGAATTAATCAGTCAATACCCGGAGTTTAAAGAGATGTACGAAGAAATCTATGTCATGTGTCAGAATGTGGAAAAGGTGATGGAAATGTTTTCAAAGGAATTGATTCAACTGGATAGAAATACGGTGCAGTACATGATAGATGAAATGCAGGATACGATTGATGTTCAGAAAGAAGAATTGGAAGCAAAGCAGGAAACCATTAACACACAGAAAGAAGAACTGGAAACTGCCAGACGTCAGTTACAGGAAATGGCGGAAAAGCTCAGACAGTTTGAAAAAGCGGAAAAGTAAATAAACATCCAATCAAAAGCGGAGTGCTGTATGGTATACAATTTCCCTGTCAGACAGAGAAAGATACAACAGACACTGCGCTTTTTAATTTACAGAAAAAGATGAAAATGATAAAATATTAGTATATTTTTGGAAGTGAAGGGGTGTAAGCAATGACACTGACACAATTAAAATATGCGATTACCGTATCGGAAGCAGGTTCCATGAATCAGGCGGCAAAGGAACTTTTTATTTCACAGCCGAGCCTGTCGCTTGCCATACGGGACTTAGAAGAGGAAATCGGTGTGGAACTGTTCCGGCGTAGCAGCCGCGGTATTTTACTGACACCGGACGGCGAAGAATTTATTGGATATGCCAAACAGGTCGTTGAGCAGTATCAGTTAATTGAATCCAAGTATGTACAGAAAGAAAAAGTAAAGAAAAAATTCAGCGTTTCCATGCAGCATTATACCTTTGCGGTCAATGCTTTTGTGGAGATGGTGAAACAGTTTGGCATGGATGAGTATGAATTTGCAGTGCATGAAACAAAGACGTATGAAGTTATTGAAGATGTCAGAACGTTCCGCAGTGAAATCGGTATATTGTATCTGAATGAATTTAACCGGAAAGTGCTGACCAAGCTTTTTGCCGAGTATAATCTGGAATTCCATGAAATTCTGCGGTGTGGTGTATATGTATATATGTGGAAAGGACATCCGCTTGCAAATAAAAAAGAAATTGATATGGAAGAACTGGCGGAGTATCCGTGCCTGTCCTTTGAGCAAGGAAGTTACAATTCCTTTTATTTTGCAGAGGAAGTTTTAAGCACCTATCAGTATAAGCGGCTGATTAAGGCAAATGACCGCGCAACCATGTTAAATCTGATGGTGGGACTCAATGGATTTACATTGTGTTCCGGTATTATCTGTGAGGAATTAAACGGTTCGGAATACTGTGCAGTCAAACTCAAATCCAATGAAGAAATGTCAATTGGATATTTGTATAGAAAAGGTGTTGCCATCAGTCTTCTGGGACAGAAATACCTTGATGAAATCGCAAAATATCAGGATAAAGCAATGGGCAGTTATGTCATATAAAATCCCAAAGACAGTGTTTAAAATACTGGTAAAGATACATAAACAATGATATGATATAAAAGTCAGAATATAAAAAGTCATTTTTGCTGACAGGTGATGGAAAATATAAATGCACCGGTGAGCAAAAAATAATTTATAAAAACGAAAGAAGGGGTATAAGCGTATGGAGCAGTTTGTTGGAATGAGCAAAACAGGCAGCATAAAAGAAGCTGCCGAAGGATTAAAAAATCCTCAGTTTTTAATGCTGTTTGACAGCAGTAAAGAACGTTTTAAAGAAAGCGTATCACAGCTGGAAGAAATGTTTCCGGGTGTGCCAAGTATTGGGTGTGTGGGACAGTTTTACGGAAAGACACAGGTGCTTGAAAATGGTGTTATGGTTGTTGGATTTTCCGGTGGAATCCGTGCGGCAGCGGATGTTTTTACCGATGTATCCACAATGCCGGTAAAATGTATCAGAAAATTCCAGCAGAATGTTACAAATATCAGTGCATCAGCGGATAATACCGTGTTAATTGATTTTTGCAGCGGCAATGATGAATGTGTGCTGGCAACGATGGAATCCGTTCTGAAAAGCAAAAAGATTCAGCTGACCGGCGGAACGGCATGGGAAGGACTGGTATGCTGTAACGGACAGGTTTATGAAGATGCCTGCGCTTATGCACTGGTTAAAAATGAATCCGGCAGGGTTAAGGTTTATAAAGAAAATATTTATCTGCGTAAAGATGCAGTAAAGCATATTGTTACGAAGTCTGAACCGCGTACTTATACGATTCAGGAAATTGACGGCAGACGGGCGGAAGACGTTTATACAAAAGAACTGGGTATTTCGCCGGAAAATATTACGGAACAGACCATGGTAAATCCGCTTGGACGTGTTATCGGTGATGAAACCTATATTATTTCGATTAAAGAGCGTACCGGAAACGGCAGCTTTTCCTGCTACAGAAAAGTAAACCCAAAGGATAACATCTGTTTTTTACAGGCGGGAGATCACAAGCAGATTTTACAGGAAACCATTGAAAGTATCCATAAAGATTTTTCAAAGATTTCGGGCGTATTTTCGGTAAACTGCCTGTTCCGGTATCTGTATTTCCAGCAGAAAGGTTTTGTGAACGAATATCTTGAAGAAATGGGAAAGCTTGGCAGTCATGCAGGACTTGTCGGACTGGGGGAGCATTATAACGGACAGCATACGAATCAGACAATGTCAGCAGTGGTATTTGAGTAAACACTAATAGCTTTAATGGCAGATGAGCGGTATCATGACAGGAACGTTAGAAAAGAGGTACATATGGGATTATTTCATAAAAATAAACAAAAAGAAGCTGTACAGGAAGTAAAACAGCCGCAGATTTCGTTGGAAGATAAGGCGTATCCGATTATTTATACGGCAAATTATATATCAGAGCGCTTTGAAAATCTTTCCGATGAAGAAGTGGTTGTCAGCAATCAGATTGTCGGGATTAAAGAGGCGTTTGATAATGTTTTAACAGAGATGGACCGGTTATCTGTACAGATTCAGAATTTCGGAAATACATTTTCGGGAATACAGAATGCATCGGAGAATTTCAGCAGTGTGCGTGACGGCATTATTGCATCTGTAGATACGGCACAGGAAAAGGTGCGCGAATTAAAAGCGGACTCTGCGCGTGTAACAGACAGCTTTCATGTAATGGATACGACATTCCAGAATCTGGAGCAGGCAGTCGGAGAAATTAAAGAGTGTACACAGGGAATCGTTGATGTGGCAAACCAGACCAATATGCTTGCGTTAAATGCTTCAATTGAAGCGGCAAGAGCCGGTGAGCAGGGCAGAGGGTTTGCGGTTGTTGCGGAACAGGTTCGTGAACTTGCAGACGAGATTAAAAATCTGATTCAGGTTATCAGTGAAAGAATCAAGAATGTAGAGGACGGCACAGGAGAATTAAGCCGTTCCCTGCGAGAGTCAGAACAGATTTTAGACGAGAATACGGAAAATGTAAATTCGGCGCATGACATTTTTGAGGAAATTAAGGGGAAGGCAGATGCAATCGGACAGGTGCAGAACAACATTGCAGATGCAATTCAGGATTCAACGAAAGAAGTGGAAAAAATTTCTGATTTTGTAGTGTTATCCAGAACATATTATGATAAAGTGCTTTCTTGTATTGAAGATATTGAAAAAAGTGATAACATAAAGACAGCGGTGTTTGATGACATCAGAAATATGCTTTTACAGGTTGAACCATTGGCAAAGGATATATCAAAACAATAATATGTAGAAAAGAGGAAGAATTATGCTGACAAATGACGCAACAATTTTAAAAATAAAACACGAAGTTCTGTATCAGGTGGCAAAGCTTGCCTATGCAGGTGAATTTGATGAGAAAAAAGACGAACTTGCTTATAAATTAATTCCGGGGCCGAAGCCGCAGTTTCGCTGCTGCGTCTATAAGGAAAGAGAAATCGTCCGCCAGAGAGTAAGACTGGCGGAGGGTTTATGTCCGACAGAGAGTGACCACAGTGGTTCTAAAAATGTAATTCAGGTAATAGAGTCTGCGTGTGCAGACTGTCCGTTATCCCACTATATTGTAACGGATAACTGCCGTAAATGTATGGCAAAGGCCTGTCAGCAGTCCTGCAAGTTCGGGGCAATTTCAATGGGCAGGGACAGAGCCTATATTGACCCGGACAAATGTAAGGAGTGCGGCATGTGCGCAAAAAACTGTCCGTACAATGCGATTGCGGATTTAATCCGTCCATGTAAAAAAGTCTGTCCCGTCAACGCAATTACCATGGATGAAAATGGTATCTGCGTGATTGATGAAGAAAAATGTATCCGCTGCGGACAGTGTATTCACAGATGTCCGTTTGGTGCGATCGGTTCAAAGACCGACATTGTGGCAATTATAAAAGATATGCTGGCAGGTAAAAAAGTCATTGCGATGTTTGCACCGGCAATTGAGGGGCAGTTTGGCAGGGAAATCACAATGTCAAGTATTCGTACTGCCTGCAAAAAGATTGGATTTGCTGATATGGTGGAAGTCGGACTCGGTGGTGATATGACAGCGGCGGCTGAAGCGGCAGAGTGGCTCGAAGCACACGAGCAGGGCAAAAAGATGACAACCTCCTGCTGTCCGGCATTTGTCAATATGATCCGCAAGCACTATCCGGAACTGGCAGACAACATTTCAACAACGGTTTCGCCGATGTGTGCGGTATCCCGTATGTTAAAGGCAAAGGATCCGGGTACGGTAACGGTATTTGTAGGACCTTGTATTGCCAAAAAGAGCGAAGTCAAGGATAATGACATCGAGGGCAATGCAGATTATGTATTAACAATCGGTGAATTCCGTGCAATGATGCGTGCAAAAGACGTGCAGTTTGAGCCGGAAGAAAATGATTCACAGCAGGCAAGTGTATACGGTAAGCGTTTCGGAAACGGCGGCGGCGTAACAGCGGCAGTGTTAAAGAGCATGGAAGAAACAGGCACAGATACATCGGGACTGACAGTTGAAAAATGTGCCGGTGCGGCAGAAGTAAAGAAAGCATTAACATTGATGAAGGTCGGACGCCTTCAGGCAGATTTTGTAGAAGGCATGATGTGCGAAGGCGGATGTGTAGGCGGACCGAGCCAGCACAGAAGCGAGATGCAGTTTAAGAAAGACCGCGACACACTGATTGCAGAAGCAGATGACAGAGGTGTTCATGAAAATCTGGAATCTGTAGATATGGAAGCATTTGCGATGCACCGCTAGACTTGCATTTTTGCAGAAAACGCCTCAACGTTGTCACTTAACTTCGGCTTTTTTCTGCAAAAAATGCGGGAGAGGGTGGCAACGGGAGTGCGCGGCGCATTGTTTATTAATAAAACAGGTGGATGACCTGATTAAAAGAGGATTTGGACAGGTATGAGATTTGATAAGATTGAAAAGGTGCATGAAGGTGCATTTATTGACCGGTATAATGTAAGTTATACAACCCAGGATCAACGGAAAAAGGTCTATGAGATTATCAGCAGAAATAAGGATTTAAAGACACGGGAGGATTTGCATAATCCGCATACAGACGGCGTTGTAATTATTATGACAGATGCCGGTGGTGAAAAAATTCTCTTAAATAAGGAGTTCCGCATGGCTGTCGGGGAGTGTGTATACAACTTCCCGGCAGGGCTGATTGACAGTGGTGAAACACCGAAGGAAGCGGCGGCAAGGGAATTAAGGGAAGAAACAGGACTTGAGATTGTTGAGATTGCCGACCAGCTTTATGACAGCTACAGCGCCATCGGATTTTCCAATGAAACCAATGCTGTTGTGATCGGTACAGCAGCAGGCACATTTGCGCCGAGTACGTCTACGATGGAAGAAATTCAGGCAGGCTGGTATACCAAAGAAGAAGTAAAGAATTTATTGAAAAATAAGCATTTTGCGGCAAGAACGCAGGCATACTGTTACTTGTGGGCAATGAATTAAGAAAGAGTGGGAAAAACGTGAGAAAAAAGACAATTTTGACAATGGTATTGCTGCTGGCAACAGTTATGCTGATGCCGCTTTCAGGCTGCAAAAATAAGAAAGTAATACCGGTATTTACGTATGAAAAAAACGAAGATGATACCATTACGATAACGGGGCTGACCGATAAAGGCAGAGCGGATTCTAAGCTTACGATACCGGCACAGCTTGACGGCAGTACGGTAACAGCAGTTGCGGGAGAAGCATTTCGTGATGACTACAATGTAACCGAAGTGGTATTTGAAGAAGGCGTAAAAAGTATCGGTGACAATGTATTTTTAAACTGTACCATGTTACAGACCATTGCATTTCCACAGTCACTGGAAAATGTGGGTACACATGTTGTAACCAATACACGCTGGGAGAAGAGCCGTCTGGAAAGCAGCAATGAAATTATTGTCAATAATATTTTACTTGCGGTGAAAGAAAACCTTACAGAGTATACAGTGCCGGAAAATGTTGTGAGCATCGGCTCGGGTGTCTTTTATGATAACACGGTATTGGAAAAAATCACGCTGAACAGCCGGGTAGAAGCAATCGGTAATTATGCATTTTCAGGATGTAGCAGCCTGACAAAGCTGGAGCTGCCGTCTTCTGTTAAAAAAATCGGTTATGCGGCATTTAACGGCTGTACAAAGCTGGAATTATCTGTTAATTCCGGTGTGGAAGAAATCGGACAGGACGCATTTTTAGATGTGGAGCAGCTTGCATATGACGGAAAACTGACGGGTAGTCCGTGGGGCGCAAAAAGCATCAAAGAATAAAGCAAAGAATAAATGAGAACGGAGGCGGCATATGAAGGTTACAGACAGACATTTTTTATCGGCAGACCATAAGAATCACATCCACGTGAAAATCTGGGAGCCGGAAGGAAACGTGCAGGGTGTCATTCAGATTGCACACGGCATGATTGATTATATTGAACGTTATACGGCGATGGCAGAATATTTTGCAAAAAAAGGTTATGTCGTTGCAGGAAATGACCATCTGGGACATGGCGATTCTGTTTTGACAAAGGAAGATTATGGATATTTTACGGAAAAAAATGCAAGCCGTTGTGTCGTTGAAGATATGCATAAGCTGACGGCGATTATGAAAAAGAAATATCCCGATGTTCCGTATTTTCTGCTTGGGCACAGCATGGGATCATTTTTGTCACGAAGATATATTACGGAATATGGCTATGAATTAAACGGTGTATTGCTGCTTGGTACAGGCAATCAGCCCGATATTGTTGTAAAATCGGGAATTTTGCTGGCAAAACTGGTAAGACTGATTAAGGGTGAGCGTTACCGCAGTCCGTTTTTAAATCATCTGATGTTTGGCAGTTACAATGCAAGAGTTGTCAATCCGGTAACGGATAAAGACTGGGTGTGTGGCAATGCTGAGGTGATTAAAGAATACGTGGCAGATGAAAAATGCAGCTATCTGTTTACGGTAAACGGATATCTTGGACTGTTGGATACGATTGCCTATGTAAAGAAAGTATCTAATATCCGTAAAGTACCAAGAGATCTTCCGGTGATACTGGCAGCAGGGACAAAAGACCCGGTGGGCGGTTATGGCAGAGATGTCAAAAAGCTGTTTGTGACTTACAGCAGGCATTTTTACGATGTGGAATTGCGGCTGTATGAGGATTGCAGACATGAGCTGCACAATGAACTGATACAGGAAGATGTATTTGAGGATTTATACCAGTGGATTTGTAAGCATAGATAAGGAAGGAAAAGGATGAAGGTATATACATTTTTAACAGATGGGTTTGAAACAGTGGAAGCACTGGCGGTTATTGATATTTTAAGGAGAGCGGGCATTGAAGTGGAAACGGTATCCATTACCGGGAATGAACAAGTATGTTCGGCTCAGAATATTACAGTAAAGGCGGATACATTATTTAAGGCTCAGCCGGTTTGTAAAGAAGATGTTTTATTCTTGCCGGGAGGTCCCGGACATAAGCAGTATAATGAATGTAAGCCGCTTTTGAAACTGCTTGAAAAGCACCACGCAGAAGGCGGACGGATTGCTGCAATCTGTGCAGCACCGAGTATTTTAGGACACCTTGGCATATTAAACGGAAAGAAGGCAACGGCATTTCCGGGCTTTGAAAAGGATTTAACAGGGGCAGAAGTGCTTACCGCACCAGTCAAAGTGGTGACAGACGGCAATATTACAACGGCAAGAGGCATGGGGGCTTCTATTGAACTCGGACTTGAACTTGTCAGACTGCTGATAAGTGAAGAAAAAGCACAGGAAATCGGACAATCTGTGCAGTATCTGGAAAAGCAGGCATAAGAATCATGGAAAATGAATACTTAGACAGTTACGAAAGAGCCAAAAGAGCGGATAGAGAGAGAAGAAGTCATGCCAGGCAGATGAAGCGCAGACGGCAGAAGCGTTTAAAAATGATAAAGGGAGCGATAACGGCTGCTGTTGCCGTCGTAGTTGCAGTATGCTGTATTTTGTATACAACCCGCGGCGAAGGCGGTGGTCAGGCAGATGGCATTGATTCACAGCAGATGGCGCAGGATGCCATGCAGGCACTGGCACAGATTTCAGAACCGGAACAGAAATTCAAATATCCGTCCGTCAGTGAAAATTATAAAGAAATCGTTTCGGAAGAAGTCAAAAGTCCGTATGTTGCATTACTCGACGTAGAAAACAGTCAGGTAATTGCAGGAAGGGGATACAACGAAAAGATTTATCCGGCTTCCATGACAAAGGTCATGACGCTGATTGTTGCGGTAGAGCAGCTTCAGGATTTAAACCAGACCTATGCGCTGTCGTATGAGCTGCTGGACCCGCTGGTGCGTGAGCAGGCATCCCGGGCGGGATTTGATCCGGGTGAAATGGTTACGGCAAAGGATTATCTGTATGGACTTGTACTGCCGTCAGGTGCAGATGCGGCGGTAGCCCTTTCGATTATGACAGCCGGTTCAGAAGAAGCATTTGCGGATTTAATGAATCAGAAATGCAGTGAAATCGGCTTGAAAAATACACATTTTATGAATGCATCGGGGCTGTATGACGAACAGCAGTATACAACACCGGTTGAAATGGCAATGATTATGCAGTATGCAATGCAGAATCCGACATGCGCAGAGGTGCTTTCAACGTACCAGTATACCACGACACCGACGGCTCAGCACCCGGAGGGAATTAAGCTTTCCAGTACGATGTTTAGCAGAATGTATGGTAATGAAGTCGAGAATGTGACCATCATGGCAGGAAAGACAGGATATACGCAGGAGGCGGGAAACTGCCTTGTAAGCTATGCACAAAAGAACGGGCATCACTATGTTGCATTGACAGCCGGGGCATCTTACAAATGGCACGTCATTTTTGATGATTTTGAAATTTATAAAACCTATCTGCCGTAGTTTTTACAAAAATTGTCATAATAATTGATTTACGGCTGCACATACTAATACCAAGATAAGCAACGAAAAAAGTTCTTATCTAAAACAAATATCATGGAGGTGCAGTATTATGACAAACTCTAATTCTAATTCAAAAACAAAGAAGGAAGCACAGGACGCACTTGACAGATTCAAGATGGAAGTTGCCTCAGAAATCGGTGTAAACTTAAAAGAAGGTTACAACGGTGATTTAACATCAGCAGAAGCAGGTTCTGTTGGCGGTAACATGGTTAAGAAGATGATTAAAAGACAGGAAGAGCAGATGTCACAGGGAAAGTAATCTGTCGGTAAAAAGAAGATTGTGCCGGTGACACAAAAAGAAAAGCCACAGTTTCCACGGAAATTCAAACCTTGAATCACCGTGAAATGCTGTGGCATTTCTTTATGTTGTATAAGAGTTTAAAAGCCTTCTTCGCGCCGGGTTTTGCGCAGTGCAACGCGGCGTTCGGCAGCCTCCCATTTTGCCTGCTCCTCAATGGAAGAAACTGACAGTCGCGGAACGCGGACAGGATGGTCGTTTTCATCAAGGGCAACCATAATAAAGAAGGCGCGGTTGACAGGATAACGTTTGCCGTTTTTCTTTTCCACGTAGGTGTCAATGCGTACTTCCATGGAAGAATTGCCAACATGGGTCAGATAGCCGATTAAAACGATGACATCACCTAGATAACATGCTTCCTTAAATTGTAAGTTGTCAATGCTTGCCGTGGTAACGTTACATTCGCAGTGGCGTTTGGCAACAATGCCTGCAACTTCGTCAATCCACATTAAAAGCTGTCCGCCAAAAAGTCTTCCGGCACCGTTCATATCACGGTTACACAGTAAATGTGAAACCTCTGTGCGGGAAACTTCAACTGATTTTTCTTTTATCTCATTCATATAAATCCCCATTCCCATTTTTTTTATCTGTCATCCGGACAGATTTGATAGTATTCTTACTATAACATAAACACAGGCGGTTCGTGAAATAAAAAATAAATAAATTGAAGAAAAATTTTACTGGTAAAGTAAAAAAAGTTATGTTATAATGCCTAATATGTACGTTGTACGCTAGAAAAATTTACATATATCTTTAAGGAGGAAATAGTAACAATGAGTTTTAAAGTAGAACAGATGGAAGAAAAGAACATGGTCAAACTCGTAATCGAGTCAACAGCAGAGGAGTTTGAAGCAGGTTTAAATAAGGCTTATAATAAAGATAAGAACAAGATTTCTATCCCGGGTTTCAGAAAAGGTAAGGCACCTCGTAAGATGATTGAGCAGATGTATGGTGCAGAAGTATTCTACGAAGATGCAGCAAACGCTATCATTCCTGAAGCATATGCCACAGCAGCTGAAGAAAGCAAGTTAGAAATCGTTTCACAGCCTAAGATTTCTGTTGTACAGTTAGAAAAAGGCAAGCCATTCATCTTCGCAGCAGAAGTAGCTGTAAAGCCGGAAGTAGAACTTGGCACATACAAGGGTGTTGAAGTAGAAAAGGCTGATACAGAAGTAACAGATGCAGACGTAGAAGAAGAATTAAAGAAGGTTCAGGAACAGAACTCAAGAACAGTAACAGTAGAAGACAGAGCTGTTAAAGACGGCGATATGACTGTTATTGACTTTGAAGGTTTTGTTGACGGTGTTGCATTTGAAGGCGGAAAGGGTGAAAACTATCCTTTAACAATCGGTTCTCATTCATTCATCGACAACTTTGAAGAACAGTTAATCGGCATGAACATTGGCGAAGAAAAAGAAATCAACGTAACATTCCCGGAAGAATATCATGCAGAAGAATTAAAGGGCAAGCCGGCTACATTCAAGGTATCCGTAAAGGAAATCAAGGAAAAGCAGCTTCCTGAATTAGATGATGATTTTGCACAGGATGTATCAGATTTCGATACACTTGCTGAATACAAGGAAGACTTAAAGAAGACAATTTCCGTTCGCAAGGAAAATGAAGCAAAGGCTAAGAAGGAAGACGAAGCAATCGCTAAGATTGTAGAAACATCTAAGATGGACATTCCGGAAGCTATGATTAATACACAGGTAAACAGAATGGTAGAAGACTTTGCACAGAGATTACAGCAGCAGGGCTTATCTATCGACCAGTACTTCCAGTACACAGGTATGACAGCAGATAAGATTGTAGAAGAAATGAAGCCGGAAGCTGTTAAGAGAATCCAGACAAGACTGGTACTTGAAGCAGTTGCAAAGGCAGAAGATATTCAGGTATCCGATGAAGAATTCGATGCAGAGCTTCAGAAGATGGCTGATATGTATAAGATGGAACTTTCACAGATTAAAGAATTTATGGGAGAATTTGAAGGAAAGCAGATCAGAAGTGATATTGCTATCCAGAAGGCAGTAGACCTTATCGTAAATTCAACTGTAGAAAAGTAATTTTCGCGTAAGAAAGGACAGAAATTATGAGTTTAGTGCCTTATGTCGTTGAACAGACCAGCCGTGGAGAACGGTCATATGATATTTATTCAAGACTTTTAAAAGACAGAATTATCTTCTTAGGAGAAGAAGTGACAGATGTATCTGCAAATATTGTTATTGCACAGATGTTATTTTTAGAGGCAGAAGATCCAAGCAAGGATATTCACCTTTACATTAACAGTCCGGGTGGTTCTGTATCTGCCGGATTTGCAATTTATGATACAATGCAGTATATTAAGTGTGATGTATCTACGATGTGCATGGGACTTGCAGCAAGCATGGGTGCATTTTTGCTTGCGGGCGGTGCAAAGGGCAAAAGACTTGCTCTCCCGAATTCTGAAATTATGATTCATCAGCCTTCAGGCGGTGCCAAAGGACAGGAAACAGAAATCAGAATCGTTGCAGAAAATATTTTAAAGACTAGAAATCGGTTGAATGAAATTCTGGCAGCCAATACTGGCAAGTCAGTAGAAGAAATATCTCGTGATACAGAGCGTGATAACTATATGACAGCACAGGAAGCTGTAGCTTATGGTCTTATTGACAGCGTAGTTGAAAAGAGATAGTTTTAAATGACGGGACTGTTGCTTTTCGCAACAGTCCTTTTATAAATTACATTATTATTGTTGGAGGATTTCATGGCAGGCAGAGGTATAGATGAAAAGTTGAGATGTTCATTTTGCAATAAGACACAGGATCAGGTAAAAAAGCTGATATCCGGTCCGAACGGAATTTACATTTGTGACCAGTGTGTAAGTATTTGCAGTGATATTCTTGATGAAGAATTTGAAGAAGAAGAAGATGACGGCAATCCGGCAGAAGATATGGAAATTAATCTGTTAAAGCCAAAAGAAATAAAAGAATTTTTAGATGACTATGTTATCGGACAGGACGAGGCAAAGAAAGTACTGGCGGTAGCGGTTTATAATCATTACAAGAGAATTTTATCAGGGAAAGACGTTGATGTAGAATTACAGAAAAGTAATATTTTAATGCTGGGTCCGACAGGTTCCGGTAAGACATTTCTTGCTCAGAATCTGGCAAGACTTTTAAATGTGCCGTTTGCAATTGCAGATGCAACCACACTGACAGAGGCGGGGTATGTCGGTGAAGATGTAGAAAATATTTTATTAAAGCTGATTCAGGCAGCAGATTATGATATCGAAAAAGCACAATATGGTATTATTTATATTGATGAAATAGATAAGATTACAAAGAAATCAGAAAATGTATCCATTACAAGAGATGTATCGGGCGAAGGTGTACAGCAGGCACTTCTTAAAATTTTAGAGGGTACGGTGGCTTCCGTTCCGCCACAGGGAGGAAGAAAACACCCACAGCAGGAACTGATTCCAATTGATACAACCAATATTTTATTTATCTGCGGTGGTGCATTTGACGGTCTTGAAAAGATTATCGAATCCCGTATGGATAAGAGTTCTATCGGATTTAATGCAGATGTCCATGAAAAGATTGAAGCAGAAGTCGGTGAGATGTTCCATAAGGTACTTCCGCAGGATCTGATTAAATTCGGACTGATTCCTGAATTTGTAGGCCGTGTGCCGGTGGTTGTTGCATTGGATTCCTTAGATGAAGCTGCACTGGTAAGAATTTTAAAGGAACCGAAAAATGCGATTTTAAAGCAGTATCAGGCATTGTTCTCTTTAGATGAGGTAGAACTGGAATTTACAGACGAAGCGGTTGAAGAAGTCGCTAAAAAGAGTTTTGAAAGAAAGACGGGTGCCCGTGGCCTTCGTTCTATCTTAGAGGCAGTTATGAATGAAGTGATGTACGAAATTCCGTCAGATGATACGATTGCAAAATGTGTAATTACAAAGGATGCCGTAGATGGAACAGCAAAGCCTTTGATTGAGTACCGCTCAGAAAATGTTGCAATGTAAAAAACTAAAAGGTTAGGTTTATATGGAAATGAAAAATATAAATTTGCCATTGATTGCATTAAGAGGTATGACCGTGTTGCCGGACATGGTCATACATTTTGATATAAGCAGAAAAAAATCAATTCATGCAGTAGAAAAGGCAATGGAAAAAGACCAGAAAATCTTTCTGGCAACACAGGTTGACCCGGAAGTTTCTGACCCGGAATACGAAGATTTATATCATGTAGGTACACTGGTAAAGATTAAACAGCTCATAAAGCTGCCAAACAGCGTAGTGCGTGTTCTGGTAGAAGGTGTGAAGAAGGGTACGCTTGAAGGTGTTACGCAGGCGGATGGAATGCTTGTGGCAGAGGTTGCAGTAAATGAGCAGCCGCCGCAGGAATTAGACCCGACACTCAATAAAGCCATGCTTACGGGGTTAAGAGAACTGATTCGTCAGTACGCACTTGCCAATCCAAGGATGAGCCGTGACATTTTAAAGCAATGGCTGGGTATGAACAGTGCCAGAAAGCTGCTGGAACGGTTTACAATCGACTATCCGATGGAGTACAGGGAACGCCAGCATATGCTGGAACTGGATTCTTTGGAAGAAATGTATGAATATGCGGGCAAACTCTTGATCGAAGATACGAATGTCAGCAGAATTAAAGAAGAGCTTTCTGAAAAAGTCAAAGAAAAAGTAGATAAACACCAGAAAGAGTATATTTTAAGAGAGCAGTTAAAAGTCTTAAATGAAGAATTAGACGGCGAAGATGACGGTTCTGAAATTGAAGAATTTTGTGATGCAGTTAAAGAACTGGAAGCAGCTGCGGAAATTAAAGAAAAAATCCGCAAGGAAATCAAGCGTTATAAAATATTAAGCCAGGGGTCAGCAGAAGCGAACGTGGAGCGCGGTTATATCGAAACGCTGCTTGAAATGCCGTGGGATAAGATGTCAGAGGATAACCGTGATTTAGATGCTGCAGCACAGGTGTTGGATGAAGATCACTATGGCATGAAAAAAATCAAAGAGCGTATTTTAGAATCGCTCGCAGTCCGTAATATTACAAGCAAGGGTGATGCACCGATTCTTTGTCTTGTAGGACCTCCGGGAACGGGAAAAACTTCAATTGCGCGTTCTGTGGCAAAAGCACTGAATAAAAAATATGTGCGTATCTGTCTGGGTGGTGTACGTGATGAAGCAGAAATCCGCGGACACAGAAAGACTTATGTTGGTGCAATGCCGGGCAGAATTATTACGGCATTTAAAGCGGCAGGCGTGAAAAATCCGCTTATGTTGTTAGATGAAATTGATAAAATCAGCAGTGATTATAAGGGCGATACGGCTTCAGCGCTGCTGGAGGTATTAGACAGCGAGCAGAACAGCCATTTCGTCGATCACTATATTGAACTGCCGACAGACCTTTCACAGGTGCTTTTTATTGCAACGGCAAATGATTTATCAACTGTCAGTAAACCGCTGTTAGACCGAATGGAGATTATCGAGGTCAGCTCATATACCAAAAATGAAAAGCTGCACATTGCAAAAGAACATTTAGTGCCAAAGCAGCTTGAGAAAAACGGACTGATGGCAAAACAGCTGAAATTCTCCGATAAGGCGCTTGAAAGCATGATTGACGGATATACAAGGGAAGCAGGTGTGCGAAGCTTAGAGCGTGAAATCGCAAAGGTATGCCGTAAGGCAGTGCGCCAGCTCTATCACGGCAACGGAGAATTGAATGAAGAAGTAAAGAGTATCCGCGTTACAGATAAGAATTTAAAGGATTTCTTAGGAAAAGTAAAATTTAAGCCGGAGAATATCCATAAAAAGAATGAAGTCGGTATTGTGCGTGGACTGGCATGGACAAGTGTCGGCGGGGATACGTTAGAAATTGAAGTCAATACAATGCCGGGTAAGGGTGAACTGATTCTCACCGGACAAATGGGTGATGTCATGCAGGAATCCGCACGGATTGCACTGACTTATGTGCGCTCCATTACATCAGGCAGGAAGTATAAGGTCGAACAGGAATATTTTGATACACACAGTATTCATTTACATATTCCGGAAGGCGCAGTGCCAAAGGATGGTCCGTCAGCTGGTGTAACAATGACAACGGCGATGCTTTCTGCAGTGACAGGAATTCCGGTTCATGCCGATGTTGCAATGACCGGGGAAGTGACACTCCGCGGCAGAGTGCTTCCGATTGGCGGATTAAAGGAAAAACTGCTCGCGGCAAAGACGGCAGGCATGAAAAAAGTCCTTGTTCCGTCCGAAAACAGAAGTGACGTGGAAGAATTTGATGAAGAAATTACAGGCGGCATGGAGATTGTTTTTGTTTCGGAAATGAAACAGGTACTTGAGCATGCACTGGTTCCCGGGAATCAGGATAAATAGTGAAAATGTATGGCATGAGATGTCAGCAGAATGGAGAGTTGTATGGTTATCAAAAAAGTAAATCTGGATATTGTCATTGGTGTTACAAGCGCAATTCCACAAACTGAACTGCCGGAGGTGGCATTTGCGGGAAAATCCAACGTGGGAAAATCTTCACTCATTAATGCGTTGATGAACCGTAAGTCTTATGCCAGAACATCTTCACAGCCGGGTAAGACACAGACAATCAATTATTATAATATCAATGATGCAATGTTTCTGGTGGATTTACCGGGCTACGGCTATGCCAATGCCAATCAGCAGGTAAAAGCAAAATGGGGTAAAATGGTAGAAAAGTATCTGAAAGTGTCCAAACAGCTTCGTCAGGTCTTTCTGCTGATTGATATCCGTCATGACCCGTCAGCCAACGATAAAATGATGTATGACTGGATTGTTGCAAATGGATACCACCCGGTTATTATTGCAACAAAGCTGGATAAATTAAAGCGCAGCCAGATTCCAAAGCATGTTAAAGCTGTCCGCACAGGACTTGGACTTGAAAAAGATGATATATTAATTCCTGTTTCATCACAGACGAAGCAGGGAATCCCGGAGCTGTGGGAAACGATTGAGCAGTATTTATTATAGAAAAGCCCGGCAGAATAAGTATTTTTTCATTCACTTATTCTGCCGGGCTTTTATTATAAATATAGTTTTTATTTACATCAGCTTACGCATAATGAAATCGTAGATTTCCTGACTGCCTTCGCGCCATTTGGAACACATGGCGTCGGCCTGTTCTTCTAACGGGACGGCAATGTTTAACTCAATGAGGTTGGTTTTGCCTTCTTTTACGATGCAGTGTACGATGTAGTCGCCGTTTGTGGAACGGTAGTAGTCGGACAGGGTTCCGGTTTCACAGCGCAGTTCGTATTTATTTTCAATCAGATAGACATCGATTTCTTCACGGATTGCATTGGATATTTTGTTGCTGAAAAAGGAAATGGTGTCTTTTCCGGAAGACGTCAGCCGGTACTGGGTGCTGCTTCGGTATGTCAGGACATTAACAAAGCCATCATCTGCAAGGGAGCTTAAAACTTCCTGCAGTGTAAAATAGGTTGTATATTGTTTGTCCAGCATAAAATCAGCAATCTGGCTGTTGGAAAGTGGGAAATTCACTTTACTTAACATATATAAAACCATCAATTTGTATAAAGTAGTTGCTTCTGTATTCATTGATATAACCGTCCTTGACAAATGTTATTCTCTTTAAAATACCGGTTCATCCGGTTCATTACCTGTTTTTTGTTGGCACTCCATAAAGGAGCTTTCAGCAGTTTTTTTGCACCGTCACCCGTCAGCCGGTGAATTACCATATCCGGCGGAAGAATCTCTAAAATTTTCCCAAGGCAATCAAGATATTCGTCTTCCGTCATGACGGTAAAAAGCTTTTCTTCATAATCGCGTGCAAGGTCTGTGCCGGAAAGAACATGTAACAGCTGGAGTTTAATGCCGGAGGCTCCGCTGTGTCCGATATAATCTGCGGTCTGTAACATCATTTCCTGCGATTCAGAGGGCAGTCCGAGAATCATATGCACAATTGTTTCAATTCCGGCATCAGACAGCATTTTCATGGCATCATCAAATACAGAAAGACTGTAGCCGCGGCGGATATAGCGGGCGCTGCTTTCATGGATTGTCTGAAGTCCTAGTTCAACCCAGACCGGTTTTATGGCATTTAATTCAGAAAGCAGTGTAACAATCGCTGGTGTAATGCAGTCCGGTCTTGTTGCAATAGAAAGAATCCGGACGTCATCGTGCCGGATTGCTTCGGTAAAAATCTGTCTTAAATAATCGGCCGGTGCATACGTATTGGTGTATGACTGAAAATAAGCGATATACTGACCGCCGTTATATTTACGGCTGATAAGTGCTTTTTCGGCTTCAATCTGTGCAGCAATGCCTGGAATTTTAGTATGCTGCGGTGTCACAATGCCTCCGGCAAGTAAAGAGGCACTGTTTCCAATCAGTGCCTCTCCTGAAAAATCACCGGAACCGCCTGCACTGCAAAAAATACAGCCACGTGTGTCAATCCGTCCGTCACGGTTGGGACAGGTCATGCCGCCGCTTAAAGAAAGCTTGTACATTTTACAGCCATACGTTTCCTTTAAATATTCGCTTAGTGAATAGTAGTAAGGTTTCATGGACTATCTGGTAATATGGTCTTTTACAGCCTGACTTACGACATCAGCAACGCGTTCATCAAAAGCTTCCGGTAAAATGTTGACATCGCTGACTTCATCCTCAGGAACTAAATTAGCAATGGCAAGTGCAGCAGCCAGCTTCATTTCTTCGGTAATCTGTGTTGCACGGCCTTCGAGTGCGCCTTTAAAGATACCCGGAAATGCGATAACGTTGTTGACCTGGTTCGGAAAGTCAGAACGGCCTGTACCGACCACTTTTGCACCTGCAGCCTTTGCAACGTCCGGCATAATTTCAGGAACCGGATTTGCCATGGCAAAGATAATCGCATCTTTGTTCATGGACTGAACCATTTCAGGAGTTACAATATTCGGAGCGGAAACACCGACAAAAATATCAGCACCCTTTAAAGCATCCGCCAGTGAACCGGTCTTATGTTCAAGATTCGTAACATCCATCATGGATTCCTGCATCCAGTTTAAACCTTCGCTTCCTTTAGAAAGGATACCGGACTTGTCGCACATGGTAACATGCTTAAATCCATATGTAAGGAGCAGCTTTGTAATGGCAACGCCGGCAGAACCGGCACCGTTTACAACAACCTGACAGTCTTCTTTTGTCTTTCCTGTAACCTTTAAACCATTGATAATACCGGCAAGTACAACAATTGCGGTACCGTGCTGGTCATCGTGGAAAACAGGAATGTCTAAGAGTTCCTTTAAACGGGACTCGATTTCAAAGCATCGCGGCGCGGAAATATCTTCAAGATTAATTCCGCCAAAGGCAGGTGCAATATTGACAACAGTCTTGATAATTTCCTCTGTATCCTGTGTGTCCAGACAAATCGGCACAGCATTGACACCGCCGAAGGATTTGAAAAGAACAGCCTTTCCTTCCATAACAGGCATGGCTGCGTGAGCGCCGATGTTGCCCAGTCCTAAAACAGCACTGCCGTCTGATACAACGGCAACAGTGTTTGCCTTAATGGTGTACTTGTAAGCTGCTTCCTTATCCTTTGCGATGACCTTACATGGTTCAGCAACACCCGGAGTATAAGCTAACGCAAGGTCTTCCCTTGTTGCAATATCCATCTTTGGTGTTGTTTCAAATTTTCCGTTCCATTCCTCATGAAGCTGTAAAGCCTTTTCTGCATTTGTCATTATAAATAATACCTGCCTTTCTTAAAAATCCAAAGATACTTTAAATCATACCATATACAAAATCTGACGGCAATATATTTTTAGAAAAAGAAAGGTTTGAAATTATGACAAAAAGGTGTATAATAGAGGAACAGTAATGAGATTTTCATAAGTGGTGCTGATTCAGTAACCGGATTCCCTGTTTATATTTGTTATATTTATTTATAGGAATGGAATTTATTTTAGGAGAGTATTAAGATATGAGAGAAAAACTTCAGACATTATCTTTAGTTGTATTACGTGAGTTTGCAAAGGATAAAAAAATCAAAGGAATTACAGCGATGCGCAAGGCAGAGCTGATTGATGCAATTATTGAAGCTTCAGGTGGAGAAGAAGCACAGGCAGAAGCATCGGAAAAACAGAATACCGAAGCACAGAGTACACAAAGACAGGAAGAACACCAGGAGGTTCAAAGTACGGCAGCACCGGCAGCACGTACCGGAAGAAGTGAAGAAACACCGCGTTACACAAGAAACGATAATGCACAGAGAAGCAATGAGCGTCCGCATTATGAAGAACGCCGTGAATACCGCCACTATGAAGGCAGACAGGATTATAAAAACGACAGAACGGAATACAGGAATGACCGTCAGGACTACAGAAGTGATATGAAATCCGATGAACCCGATGCAAACGGAATCCTTGAAGTCCTCGCAGAGGGATATGGATTTATCCGCTGTGAGAATTTCCTGCCGGGTGAAAATGATGTGTATGTATCGCCGACACAGATCCGCCGCTTTAATTTAAAGACAGGTGATATTATCAAAGGACCGAAGCGTATCCGTACACAGAATGAAAAATTTTCAGCGCTTTTATATCTTGAGTCTGTCAACGGATTAGATCCGATGCTTGCAACCAAAAGACCGGCATTTGAAAAACTGACACCGATTTTCCCGAATGAGAGAATTCATTTAGAGAAAAATACAAATACCGTGGCAATGCGCATGGTAGATTTGATTTCTCCGATTGGCAAGGGACAGCGAGGCATGATTGTATCACAGCCAAAGTCCGGTAAGACAACCCTGTTAAAGCAGATTGCGACAGCCGTAACCAAGAACAACCCGGAAATGCACCTGATGATTCTGTTAATTGATGAACGTCCGGAAGAAGTTACGGATATTAAAGAGTCCATTACAGGGGATAATGTGGAAGTTATTTATTCTACATTTGATGAACTGCCGGAACGTCACAGACGTGTATCTGAAATGGTTATCGAGCGTGCAAAGCGTCTGGTGGAGCAGAAACAGGATGTTATTATTTTATTAGACAGTATTACAAGACTGGCAAGAGCCTATAATCTTACTGTACAGGCAAGCGGACGAACCTTATCCGGTGGTCTGGACCCGGCGGCACTGCATATGCCAAAGCGTTTCTTTGGTGCGGCAAGAAATATGAGAGAAGGCGGAAGCCTTACCATTCTGGCAACGGCATTGGTTGAAACGGGCAGTAAGATGGATGATGTTGTATTTGAAGAATTTAAGGGAACGGGTAACATGGAACTGGTACTTGACAGAAAGCTGTCTGAAAAGAGAGTGTTCCCGGCGATTGATATTGCAAAGTCCAGTACACGACGTGAAGATTTGCTGTTAAGCCGCGAAGAACAGGAAGCGGTAGATATTATGCGGAAGGCGTTAAACGGACTAAAGACAGATGAAGCAGCAGAACGCATCTTAGACTTATTTGCAAAGACAAGAAATAATGCAGAATTTGTACAGACCGTCCGCAAGAACCGTTATATATAGAAACCGGAGGTTTATGAAAGGACGGACCGGTCTGTTAAAATCAGAAAAAAAATTTAAAAATAATGCTTGCATTCATAATATCCTTATGATACAATAAGAAAGCTGTTTATCACAGATAAAGAGATCACTTTGTGAGATTCGTCTCACAATGACAATACTTATTTAAATATTAAAGAGGTGAAAATCATGAGAGAAGGAATCCATCCAGAGTACCATCAGGCAAAGGTTGTTTGCAACTGTGGTAATGAATTTGTTACAGGTTCAACAAAGGAAGAAATCCATGTTGAAATTTGCTCAAAGTGCCATCCTTTCTATACAGGACAGCAGAAGGCATCATCTGTTCGCGGACGTATTGATAAGTTCAACAAGAAGTACGGCGTACAGAACAATTAATCAGAACATAAGGTTGAGGTTGACCAGACCTCAACTTTTTTGTTATTATGGTAAAAAATATGCTTAGAGGTGTGCGATGAAACCATCAGGAATCGGCGGACAGGCTGTTATTGAAGGAATTATGATGCGCAATAAGGATCAGTATTCCATTGCAGTCCGTAAGCCAGATAATGAAATAGAAGTAACAGTCAGAGATTGTAATCAGCTGCAAAAGAAACATCCGTGGCTGAATTATCCGATAATCCGGGGAGTATACAGCTTTGTGGATTCTTTAGTAACGGGAATTTCCACAATCAATTATTCGGCTTCGTTTTATGATGATCCGGCAGAGCAGAAGAGTACAAAAGCCGATGAAATCGGAAGGGCTGTTTTTAAAGATAAATTAGAAGCGGTTTTAATGGCGTTTACGGTTATTTTATCTGTTGTATTTGCAGTAGGACTGTTTATGCTTATTCCGTATTTTGTATCCAGACTGCTGACACCTTATGTTTCTTCTCAATTTTTGTTGAATTTTATAGAAGGTCTTGTGAGAGTTGTCTTATTTATTTTATACATACTGGCAATTTCACAGATGAAGGATATTAAAAGAACATTTATGTACCACGGTGCAGAGCATAAGTGTATCAACTGCATTGAGCATGGCGCAAGACTGACACCGGAAAATGTAAAAAACAGCTCGCGTTATCACAAGCGCTGCGGAACAAGCTTTTTGTTTCTGGTGATGTTTGTCAGTGTGATATTTTTTATATTTATCAGAATCGAAAATACGGCGGTGCAGCTCGTTTTAAGAATCCTGCTGATTCCGGTCATTGCGGGTGTTTCATATGAATTAATCCGCTGGGCGGGCAGAAGCGAAAATGTATTTATCACAGCACTCAGCAAGCCGGGGCTGTGGCTTCAGAAGCTCACGACCAAAGAACCGGATATGGATATGATTGAAGTGGCGATTAAAGCAGTAGAAGAAGTCTTTGACTGGGAAGCATTTTTATTGGATTATTATAAGGATACCGAACAGCCGGTAGCGGAAATGGCAGCCAACGAAGCTTCTCTTGCGATTACATCGACCATTACGACAGGTGCGGATCGGAATACACGTTCCTTAAATCCGGATGAAGTTGTACAGGAAAATACACAGCAGACGACACAGCCTGAAAAAGAATATATTGCACCGGATGATACAGATATATTAGAAGGCGGTCAGATTACGGACACAGAGGGTGCAAAAGAGCAGGAAAAGAATCCGGACAGCACTGAAAATTCAGAACAGCAGTCCGAAACCGGCAGTCCGGCAGAAAATAAAGAAAAGTCTGAGCCGGAAAGTGAAAATGCAGATATAAAACAGCAGTCAGAATTACAGGAAGCAGAAGCCGGAGAAGATGATGAGGACGATAATGAACTGCCGGAGGGCTTTGAAATTATAGAAGACCCGCAGGAATCTGTGGACACGGCAGCACAGCAGGCATCCGAAAGTAATCTGTCAGTAGAAAGCGATAAGGGGCTTGAAGAAGGCGACGGCTTTGAATTTATCGAGGATGAAGAAGACGAAGATTACGCAGAGGAACTTCCTCTTTTCAAAGAGAGAGTGGATAAAAAGTGATGTGCAGGGATATGATGATACAGGAAAATCTGACCATATCCGGCGCGGTGCGTGAGGGTGCAAAAAGACTGAAACAGTGCGGCATTGAAAATGCAGACTACGACAGCTATGCCCTGTTGTCTGAAATCAATGGCATGGACAGGACATATTATCTGATGAATGGATCAAAGCTGCTTACCCGTGTAGAACAGGAACGTTTTTTTGACTATATTGAACGTAGAAGCAGTCATGAGCCGTTGCAGCACATTTTAGGCAGGGCATTTTTTTACGGACATGAATTTAAGGTCAGTCCCGATGTACTGATTCCAAGACCAGATACGGAAGTGCTTGTGGAGCAGGTGTTAAAGATCTGTACGGACGATATGACAGTTGTAGATATGTGTACCGGTTCAGGCTGCATTCTGCTGTCTGTTGCACTGGAACGAAAGCTTTTAAAGGGTATCGGTGTGGATATTTCCGGAAAGGCACTTGCGGTTGCAAAGGCTAATCAAGAAGCCCTTGCACCGGAAAATGTGACACTGATTCAGAGTGATTTATTTGAAAACGCAGGAAAGTATCTTATGGAACAGTCCGTGGATATTGTGGTTTCCAATCCGCCGTATATCTGTACAGAGGTGATTGACAGTTTATCGGAGGAAGTGCGCCTGCATGACCCGGTGCTGGCATTGGACGGACATGAGGATGGATTATATTTTTACAGAAAGATTACAAAGCAGGCGAAAGGCTTTTTAAAACCCGGCGGCTGGCTGTTTTACGAAATCGGCTATGACCAGTCTGCGGCAGTCGAAGCACTGCTTTGTAAAGAAGGCTATACACAGGTGTCAACCGTAAAAGATTTGGCGGGACTTGACAGAGTCGTTATGGGCAGATTATAAATAAAGAAAGACAGAGAACCGGAAAGAAAGGATAAAATAGATTATGGATATGTTTGACAGATTGGAAGATACCGTAAACCGTTATGAGGATATTACGGCAGAACTGGGAAATCCGGATGTGGTTAATGACCAGAACCGTTTTAGAAAGCTGATGAAAGAGCAGAGCAGTCTGGCTCCGTTAATTGCTACGTATACAGAATACAAAAACTGTAAGCAGACAATTGAAGACAGTTTACAGCTTTTAGATGAAGAATCCGATGAAGAATTAAAGGAACTGGCAAAAGAAGAATTAAATGAAGCGAAAAAACGCGTAGAAGAACTGGAAAATGAAATTAAAATTTTACTTCTGCCAAAGGATCCGAATGATGACAAGGATATTATCGTTGAAATCCGTGCGGGTGCGGGCGGTGATGAAGCAGCACTTTTTGCGGCAGAGCTGTTCCGTATGTATACCCATTATGTAGAATCCAAGGGCTGGAAGGTCGAAGTTGTCAACGCGGATGAAACAGGCATTGGTGGTATGAAGGAAATCGAATTCATGGTAAAGGGACAGGGTGCATACTCTGTTTTAAAATATGAAAGCGGTGTACACCGTGTACAGCGTGTGCCGGAAACAGAATCCGGCGGACGTATCCATACTTCTACGGCTTCGGTTGCAGTTATGCCGGAAGCAGAAGAAGTAGATATCCAGATTGATGAAAAAGATATCCGTATCGATGTTATGCGTGCTTCCGGAAACGGCGGACAGTGTGTCAATACAACGGATTCCGCTGTACGACTGACCCACTATCCGACAGGCATTGTTATTTATTCACAGACAGAAAAGTCACAGATTCAGAATAAAGAAAAGGCATTCGCTCTCCTGCGTGCAAAACTCTATGATTTAGAGATTCAGAAGGCACATGATGCGGAAGCAGATGCGAGAAGAAGCCAGATTGGTACAGGTGACCGTTCTGAAAAGATTCGTACTTACAACTTCCCACAGGGACGTGTAACCGACCACAGAATCGGTCTGACGCTGTATAAGCTGGACAAGATTATGGACGGCGATATCCAGGAAATCATCGATGCCTGCATCGCGGCAGACCAGGCGAAGAAGTTAAGCCGCATGGAGACTGAAGCCTAAAAGCCTTGACTTTACTGGGTTTTCTGAATAATATTGGTTCTTTTAAAATGAATAAAATCGTAAGAAAAACGGTCTTTGACACATGTCATCGACCGTTTTTCTCATATAGGTTTAGTTTTGATGCACTGTACACCCCTATTTAGCTGACTTTGATGTATGTATAGCCCCTATCTATAAAATGCTTTAATAACAGAAATGGGTAATGCTTATTTGAAGACTTAAGGAAGAGAAATAAGTGCCGATTTACGCCATTCGGTATTGTACACATATGTTTTGACGGAAAATGTATCATACTACACAAAAAGAATTATTATTCAAAATATGACTTGAACGTTCATAAAAGCTATTGTATTATACGAACACGTCGACGGAATGGGTGATTCTTTTGGAACACTACTGGAACTATAAAATTTGTCTTTTTATTTAATTGGAGGTAAAGATTATGTATTTTAATGAAGAAACTAAAGCAGCATTTGAAACAAAGGAAATCTATGATATGTATGTTGAAGCACCTAAGAATGTGAAATTGGTAATTGATGAGAGTAATGTAAATATGCATCATGATATTGATGTTGTTAAGCAGAAAAAAGTGAAATATTTGTCTGAAAAGATTTCATCGTATTATAAGACAAATAAATCATGTCAGGATATAATTATTAAACAGATGAATACATTGATAGATGCATATACAAACTACTGGATAAGTATTGTAAATAAGTACAACAAGATCTTTTTGATAAATTCTAAGGAGCACTCATTATGACCGAACCAAAACAACGAAGAAAACCTCGTAAATATACCGATGAATTCAAACAGCAACTGGTGGAACTATATCGTTCTGGCAAACGCAGATGCGATATCTGCCGTGAATATGACATTGCTACTTCCCTGTTTGACAAATGGGTAAAGCAGGCATCCAATTCCGGCTCTTTCCATGAAAAAGATAACCGGACTCCAGAGCAGGAAGAACTGATCCGGCTTCGGAAAGAAAACCAGCAGTTAAGAATGGAAAATGATATTTTAAAACAAGCGGCGCTGATCTTAGGACGAAAGTAAATGTGATCAAAGCAAATGCTCACAAATACTCTGTATCAGCAATGTGCCGCGTCCTACAGGTAAATAGAAGCACTTATTATTATGAAGCAGCAACAAAAAAAGATGAATCAGAACTTACTGCAGACATTCAGGAAATTTTTAGAAAAAGCCGGAACCATTATGGTACACGAAAGATCAAGAAAGAACTGGTTGATTGCGGGAAACAGGTATCAAGACGCAGGATTGGACGGATCATGAAACAGGAAGGTTTGATATCAAGCTATACTACAGCTCAGTTTAAGCCGCAAAAAGACAGATGTAATGAATCAAAAGTGGCAAATGTGTTGAACCGACAATTTCAAAACCAGCCATACCGTAATGTGGTGGTAAGTGATTTAACTTATGTAAGGGTAGGAAACCACTGGAATTATATCTGTATACTGATAGACCTTTTTAACAGGGAAATCGTTGGATACAGTGCAGGAGAACATAAAACAGCAGAGCTTGTAAAACAGGCATTTAGGAAAGTAGAAGGCAATCTGTCGGAAATCCATATCTTCCACACAGACCGGGGAAATGAATTTAAAAATGAGACGATTGAGGAACTGTTAGAAACGTTTCATATAGAACGTTCCCTGAGCCATAAGGGATGTCCTTATGATAATGCAGTGGCAGAAGCTACGTTCAAGGTCATTAAAACAGAATTTGTGTGGAATGAAACATTCCATACACTAGAAGAACTGAAGATAAAACTATGGGATTATGTAAACTGGTATAATCATCACCGTATACATTCCTCCCTAGGGTATCAAACGCCTGTACAATATCGGGAAAATAACCTAAAAAAATTTGTCTGAAAAAGTGTTGACAATCCACAAAGTAGTTGATACAGTAAGAAAGAAGAAAGTATTGACGCACGTGGAACCTATTCGAGATGTACTGGATGCAGAAGGAAACGTTGTCTCTAAAGGTAATTTAGTTAGAATTAATTGTGAACCTATTGTTTCGGAAGAGATGTGGTGGAAAGCATATAATCGAAGAAAGTCACGTTCTTCAAAGAATTCTGAAAACATTAAAGGGCGCAATAGTGGACTTCGAGTTTCAGCAGATGCGTTGGGGCGTAAAGCTTATTGTAGCTGTGGTTATTGTTTAAGCAGAGAATATACCCATGTTGCGACAGCGACTAAACCAGCAACGCATCGATATAAATGTAGATGGCAGGTTGACCATGCAAGTACATATACGAAAGGTGCAGCAGAGAAAGCTAATAATATTGTGTGTGATAATCCTGCAGTTAGTGATGTAAAGCTCTGGTTAAGTGAAAAGACTGTTTTTTCATATCTGTTTAAGAATGGGAAGAATGCAGTATTGCAGGCATTAGACCTTATTGAAAGGTGTAAACAGGATGAGGAAATTCTGAAAGATGGAACATCAATTCAGGGATTGGAAGAAGAACGTGATAAGTTGAAAAAGCGTTTGAAAAATTTGCAAATGATGGTAATGGATGAATTGATTGATACCAATGACTTTAAAGAGCACAAGAGTGAGATTGATGAGAGGTTGTCTTGTATTGACCGAGCTATTGCTCAATATGAAATTGATGTAGCTAAAAGCAAGAAGAAAACTTTTGATCTTGAGGCTATTAAGGAACGTTTGAATACCTTTATCGATTTAAAAGGTTACAAAGTAAATGAAGAGATGATTGATATGTTTGTAGAACGTATCATTTATCGAGGTATTGTAAATGGGAACGATGAGTTCCTGTGGATTATGAATTTGTCTGGAGAGGTAACTGATACTTCTGCTAAGTATAGGATCAGAGGATATAACAAATCATATTCAGATTCTCTGATGGATGATAAGAACTTTAATATTGTTGCACGTATGATGATTCCGTTGGAGGAGTGTAAGCGGTATTGCGAGAAAGAGGCAAATAGGAAATTCAGAGCTAAGTTCTGGAGAGCTATTACAATCAAGATTGCTATTCAGTAAGGTGGATTACGGATAAAGGGCTGAGCATGATGCTTGGCTCTTTTATATTAATATTTTTTGTATAATACATGGTGTTATTTCTATAAAACTATGGTATTTTAGAAGAGGAGAATATGTCAATAAATCAAGAATGCTGATTTATTATCGTATTTCAGATATATCTTAACTTGGTGAGCTATTGAAGATATTAATAAATAAAGTATGAGAGGGGAATTTTTAGGATGCAGTATTCAATGTTAGAAAATGGAATGGATTTTATTTTATCAGGAATTGAATATCTTCAAAGGGCTGAACAGGAAAATATAGAAGAAAATTTTCGAGATAAAGAATTAAAATATGCATTGTTACATTTGTCATCTGGAATAGAATTAGTTTTTAAGAGTCGATTAAATATTGAGCATTGGACATATATTTTTGAAGATATGAATGGAGCGTCAAAGAAAAAGTATGAAGATGGTTCGTTAAAGACAGTAGACAGTAATACAGCAATAGATAGATTAGAAAGACTGTGTGGGTATTCATTTGACGAAAATCAGAAGAAGCGTTTGAAAAGCTTGCGAGATGCAAGAAATAGATTTGAACATGGATTTATTGATAATAATCCCAAAGCTATTGAATGTATAATAAATCAGGCGGTTGAAGTTATTGTGGACTTTTTGGGGAAAAATTATGATGAGTTTGAAATCCCATCAAATGTAAATGTAATTGATGGATTAACAGCTAGAGAAAAAGATTTTTATAGACAAATTATAATAGCTTTAATTAGCTTGAAAAATCATCATGATGATGCTGTGATATTAGCTCGTTCAAGAGCATTGAATATTACTCTTGAGGAATATTTAATAGAATGTCCAGAATGTGGAGAAAAACTTTTAAGACATGGAGATGGCAATGAAAAATGTGAATGCTATTTTTGTGGATATTCTGGTGTGCCAAAAGATGTTGCGAAGCAGTATATTGAAAATGTTTTAGATATATCGGAGTATGAAATAGTTCATGATGGAGGTGAATTTCCGTTGTATACATGTCCAGATTGTGGATGCGAAAGTATGGTCAATACACAAGAATCATATTTTTGTTTTAATTGTGGAATGAAATATACGTTAAATGACTTGCGAAAATGCAATTCCTGTGGTGAATTGTTTTATCCATTTGAAGATGTATCTGTCTGTGAATCATGCATAGAAAGATTAAATAATAAGTGTGAAAATTAGCTCATATAGAAAGGATGCAAATGATGAAGGATAATTCTATTATATATGAACCAGATTTTATTATTTTAAATAATGAATTACTTACTAGTTTGTGTGTTTATTTTGATGAATTGATTTTAATATCAAATGATAATATTGATGAGGAACTTTGTAAGATTGCTGATGAAAAGAAACCAAATTATATTGAAAAAAGCAATTATATAAATGAGTCACTAAATCCATTAGTAAAGGAAGGCGTTATTACATTATATGATACTGATGAGATTTCTAGTTTATGTCCTAAGAGTTGTAATATTGAATTAGGAGAAATAGATATCAAGGGAAATGATAAGGAATGTTTTTTCAATATAAAATCGTTAAGTAATAACAAAATTTCGAGAGCTATTATAGAAAGATTACAGACAAAAAAATGCACTGTAGGCGAGCTTATAAGATTAATTAATGTTTATACTCTATCAACGGAATATAATATTCCAATAATCAGAGATTATGTTAGTTCAGCAGGATATAATGCAAATAATCTATCTGATATGTTGGCAATAAAGACATTATGTAAATTAGGGTTACCTAGAATAAATGCAACAAAAGTTGAAGATATTTTAAAAGTAAGAAATGAACTTAAGGACGAGTTAACTGAATTTAGAGCAGGAATTTTAGATTTAACATATTTATTATATCAAAGTATGAAAGGTACATCACAAGATATTATTGATATTAATAAAGAAATGGATATGCTTATTGATACAAAAATAAGGTCATCGGTTATTAGTTTGGAGCATAAGCTAGAGTCAAATAGAAAATTACGATTTCCTAATGTTATTTTAAATGGTGGAAAATTATTGCTATCGGGAACTCTATTATTGTTAGGTTTAGGAGATACAATTAGTACATTGAATAATAGTCACACTTTTTTGCAGTCTATTTGTGAGATGGAGAATATCAAAGAAAATTCAGAAAATAAAATTGCATCTTATATAGTAAGTTTGAATGAACGTATTAAGTAAATGGAATTACATAATAACAAATGAGGGAGAACTAGGTGCTTGGTTTATCTCCTTTGCAAGTGAATATGTGTGGAAAAACTCAGGTAAAAACTACCTGAGTTTCTTTGAAGTTTTGTATCTGCTTTCAAGCTTATCTTTATTTTTAGATATGAATTCTTGATAGTTTGGATATTGTGTAGCAATCTGTTGGAGTTCATAGTTTACTTCGCTAATAAGAAAATCTTTTAGCTTTTTTCTAGATTTTCTAAATTTGAGCATGTCTTTTATTTTATCGCTCATAAGAAGAACTTTATTGTTCCAATAGACAGTTGCAATTATTAATCCTTTATAGGCTGAGTAGACTGCATAAATTTTTTTGTCGCCACTATTGCAGGAATATCCCCAAATGAAAGGGTCTAAAAATTTTATTATATTTTCATTGAAACCTAAATCTTTTAAGGTAAATATATATGTTTCAATATTTTGTAAGGATTCGGGGGTAGCTATGAATTGTTTTTCTTCATAGGCAGCAATCATTTCTCCAAAGCATTGAGGTTGCTCAAAGATGGGAGATGGTGTTACAACATCTACATTATCTGTTCTTATTTGGTTTAAGTATTTACGTAACCGCTTTTCTAAATATTCATATGTGTTACGCATATGAGTATCATCAAATGAGTTTAGAACAAATAAATCATCATATAACATTCTCCATGCAACAGTTAAAATGTAATTGCGAATTCCATCATACTGCTTTGGAAGAACTGGGGAATCTTGATTTAAGTATTTATCAAGAAATTTGTTCGAAAATTCTGTTTCATATTTGCTAAAATGTTCCTCGCAATCATGACAGAGCAGAGCTTTCTTTTCCCCATCTTGATAGATTTGATTTAAATTGGTGAAGTTACGAAAACGTGAATTTTCATAAGTTTTTGTTCGGTTATATATTAATTTGGGAATGATATGGCTTTGCTTAAGAACCATATTATCTCTGCCGCATAAAGCACATTTTCCAATAGTTTCTTTTTTTGCCATAGTATCCATCTACTTTCTAATGAAATGGGGTTTCGGGACTCGAACCCTGGGCACTTATTATTAATTTTATATTTCTGATATGCAATATTACTTCTCTTCCCATCAAATGCAAGGCTCTAACCCCAAGTATGCCCAGACCACCAATTGAATTTGAAATATCCATAAAACTAATCACTCCTATCGCTAAGCTGAAAAGAGAAACAATGTCAGTGCTTACTTCAATTGGAATATCAAGTAATAATGCCAGAAACATAAAAGAAATAATCCAATTTTATTATATCACTTAGAAATGTACCAAACAATAGCATAATACAACCTATAATTTGTGTAAAATTTGTTAATTTGCACAAGAAAGCTTATATAAGCACCAGAAATGTGATATTATTTAATAAGTTAAAATATAGAAAGAGCTTGTTTCGCTAAAATGTGTCAGAATGTGAAAGTGAGAGAAAGGAATGATGATTAATGCCATTAGCAATGTCCAATATCAAGAGTTTGTTGCAAAGTATACGAGAAAATGATTGGTATATAACAGCATTTGATTTTGCTTTTAATCAGCATAGTTATGTTGTGGTATTTGAGGATTTAAGGGAACTTGATAAAGGAACAAAATATTATGCTGTTATGCTTACGTTTATAGACAAAAATGATGAAAATCGCATACTTAAGACATATGCTAATTCGTATAATTTCAATGCATCCGATGAAGAACTCAGAGATTATTTTGAAATTCATGGAGATGGATGTGGAAAGGGAATATGGAATCTCTACAATTCATTTAATAGTGATATGCCTGACAGTTATACTCCCTTAGACAATCAATATCGCAACACAGTTCTTAATATTATTGATGAAAGAGAACATAATGAGGGATTCTGTTGTTATATGGCTCGCCATAATGGTAAAAATTCAAGTGGAGAGCAAATAAATCGTTCAGGGAAAAATACAGCAAAGACAAAACTTCTTAGAGAAACTCTATTTAATATACTAGGTGATGATAAAACTATTAGCCTTTGTTATCGTCAGGAAGGAGAACTAAGTGATTCTGAGATTATAGCAAATTTAGCCCAAAATGATAAGAATAGAAAGGGCAAGCCTTAGTAGCTAATTACAAAAGTTTGGTGTAGAATAATAGAAGTAGATAGATGTTGTTTCAAAAATAATTGAGGTATTTGCTTCGAGACCTCTTTATTATGAGGCACACGTTCCGAGCCCTTTTATGGCATGGAGGCATTTGTTTCGAGCCCATAATCAAAGAGGTCTTTGTTCCGTGAGGGCGACCAGGCAGCCAAATTGGCGAAAATGGGTGATGAATAAAGTATTGGAAATATCGGTGTATAAGAACTGAATAAATTTGTAAAAAGCAGTCTTTTGATGTGGAAAAAGCAGTTGCAGGTGTTGAAACAGCTCTTGATGAGGCTGATAAGTCTGCGGAAGAAGATGACAGAAGATATACACATGAAGAAATTTTTGCAAATCTGAGAAGGAAAATAAACGACTGATACAAAATATAAACTACGTTATCTTCCATTGTTCTATGAAGATTTAGAGGAGAAGATTTTTATATGACAGGCAGGATACGAAAGGCTTGATATAGGGACTAAAACTGAAATTTATATACTATAAAACGGCGTGAGACATCTGTCCCACGCTGTTTTTCTCGTTTCTGCCGAAAAATAGACACATGCCAACTGCACAGCGGATAAAGGATACGATAAGATGACACCATAACTACCAGATATTTACACAGGCAAAAGGAGGAAATTTTATGGTGAGAATATTAAAAAAGTTCAATCGGAAATCCACCCGGAGAAGTAGAAGTAAGGCAGCAGCGATAGCCCTTACAACGGTAATGGCATTGTCGGCAGCGGTCGTATTTACCGTACCGAAGGCAGAGGCGGCAAACGGTCCGTGTGATGAAGGGGACTGGGCGTATGCCTATATTGCAGTGGGTAACAGCGAAACCAAAGACAACATATTTTCATCGCAGGGAAGCAACGCAATTGACGGGGTATCCTACGATAAGGCAAGCAACACATTAACTTTGAACCAGTACAAAAATGCAGACAATTATATTGCAACCAACATGATGGGGGATGATTTTAAAATCCGCCTGATAGGTGAAAATGAAATAAGCAGTATTGTCGCATACGGCGATGCGTGGGGCGGATCTGTTACAATCTGCGGGGACGGTTCGCTTACGGTAAACCCGAAAAAACAGGAAGACTACGGTGTGCGCCTTTATGCAGAGGGAACGGCGTCCGTGCTTTCAGTGGAAAATACCTGTAATGTGACGATTTATGCAGGACAGGCAGGAAAAGTGCTTTACACGACAGGAAATCTTACGGATAAGGTAATAAAGGATAACGGGACATTGCAGGAAACACCACAGTATCAGATTTCACATCCGCTGGATATTGCAAGAATTTATGCAAAGTATTATGCGTATGACCCGTCAACAACCAATGTAGTTTATACCAACGGAGATTCTTCATATTACACTTTAACCTATTCATTAAATGAGAATGACGAAATTACGGCATATAACCTGTATCAGCTCACGAAAAAAGAAGCGCTCGGTGACATTTATTATGCGGTAAAGATAGGAAGCTATGACACAATGCCGGAAGGTTACACGCAGACTGTTTTAGACACAGACATCTCATATTATGATGCGGAATGGGGCAGTGGAGGAACAAGTAATTTAGTGATCAATACGGCAACAAATGAAAAGTATGCAATGGTATATGACTATGATTCTGAAACCGGAAGTTCTGTTTACAGAATCTGTGCACTGCGCGATTCGTTAGGAATGGATGAACAGGGCACAGATGAAGTATGGCTGGTTGATTATAACAATCCTGTAGCTGTTATACCGGCGGCACCGATGGGGGAAGACGAACAGCTTCCTGACGGTTTCAAGTATGATGGAGAGGAACAGGAAAATGTTTTTAATATCGAAGTGTCTGCGGATAAACTGACATTTACGGCAAAGACAGATGCCGGTGATAATGAAAATCCGGCTCCGGATGAAAATAAAAATGGACTGCAACAGTCAGCAGATGGTAACTGGTATTATTACACAAATAACAATATTGATTACAATTATAACGATTTAGCAGCAAATGAATATGGCTGGTGGAAGATAACCAATGGAACAGTAGATTTCAACTATACAGGAATGGCAGCAAATGAGTATGGCTGGTGGTATGTAAGCAATGGAACAATTGACTTTGGTTATACCGGAATGGCAGTAAATGAATACGGCTGGTGGTACATGACGAATGGAGCATTGGATTTTAATTATACCGGAATGGCAGTAAACGAATACGGCTGGTGGTACATAACCAACGGAGCATTGGATTTTAACTATACCGGAATGGCAGTGAACGAATACGGCTGGTGGTACATGACGAATGGAGCACTGGATTTTAACTATACCGGAATGGCGTTAAATGAATACGGCTGGTGGTACATGACGAATGGAGCACTGGATACTAACTATACCGGAATGGCGTTAAATGAATACGGCTGGTGGTACATGACGAACGGAGCACTGGATTTGAATTATACCGGAATGGCATTAAATGAATACGGTTGGTGGTACATGACGAACGGTGCGTTGGATTTGAATTATACCGGATTAGCAGTAAATGAGTATGGCTGGTGGTATATGACCAACGGAACAGTAGACTTTACGTATAACGGTCTGGCTGAGAATGAATATGGTGTCTGGAATGTAGTAAATGGACACGTAGAAGTTTAAAATAATATGATATCAGGGTCAAAAGGTCTAAACCCACATGAGCTTGCTCATAGGTGGGTGAATGACCTTGTGACCTGCCCAAATATGAGCATAAAAGTGGGCTTTTGTTCCACACCATTTTTTTGCGTTTCATGAAATAAACACAAATCAATCATTTTTTCATCACATTCCGTTGATATATTCATACCAATGAATCGCAGGAAGCTGCGGAAAATCAACAGAAGAAAGAATATCGGGACAGTGATAATCCGGTAGATGAGGAAATGAAGATGAAAAAGAAAATCAGTGCAAAAATACTGGTACTGGCAGGCATTTTATTTGCCGCCGGCATTGCAAGCGTATTGTTAGGCTTTTTATTTATCCACAGCATGAATAAGAAAAGCCAGAAAATTTCCAATGAGTGTATGGAAGCCGTTACTTTAATGGCGGACACTTCGACCTCTATTGAAAAAGTGCAGAAATACGCAAACAGTTCGGCGGCATTCAGAATGCAGAAGCAGATGGAAAAAAATAACGCTGACGGTACATCAGACAGTACACAGAACGCATCAGATGCCATGCCGCAGGCAGAAAATATGCAGTCGGAAAATGCACAGTCTGAGAGCGGACAGTCAGAAAACATGCAGATGATGCAGGGTGACAGCCAGCAGGGCACGCAGGATACCACGGGCATGTCAAATCAGCAGAACACCGTATCAGGCGGTTCAGGCGCGCAGGCGGCGGGAAATGCGACAGATAATGCTTCGGATATGAAGACCAATATGGAAAATGAAATCCAGAATCTGACGGCATCTTTTGAAGCCTTAGAAACAGCGGTGAAAGCATTCGGTAATGCAGAAGTGTTAGCCGGTCTGGAAGAATATGAAAGCGTATATGAAGAATACAGCACTAAAATCCAGTCCGTATTAAGCAGTGACAGCAACAGCATGGATGATTATTTTGAACTGACAGCAGAGGGTGACGACAGTATTACTTCAAGACTTGAAACAGCGGCAGATAATCTCAATACATTAATCAGTGCACAGGTCAGTGAAGCATCAAGCCAGTTAAATGAGCAGTACAGCCAGTCTATTATGGTATATGCGGTCATTCTGGCAATCATGTTGGTCATCGGCGCAGCCATTATCGTGATGATTATGTTTATTATCAAGCCGTTAAAGTCAGCAAACCGCCAGCTGAATGATATTATCAAAAATATTGAAGAAAGTAATGGTGATTTAACGGCGAGAATTGAAGTGAAATCCGAAGATGAAATCGGGGAACTGGTTGACGGAATCAATTCATTTATTGAAAAGCTACAGCTGATTATGAAAGATATTAAAAGTAAATCCGATGCCCTACAGGAAGCTTCCGCAAATATGAACGGTCAGATTACGGCAGTCAATGACAATGCAGGCAGTGTATCCGCCGTTATGGAAGAAATGGCAGCGAGCATGCAGGAAATCTCAGCAACGGCAGAACAGCTCAGCGCAGGGGTCAGACAACATTTTCCATGCAATTGTGAATGTAACGGACCAGATTACAGAGGGAAATGAAATTACTGCCCGGATTCAGAAAAAATCTGTGCGCTACCGTGAAGATACCGAGCAGGGAAGACAAAGCACAAACGATATGGTAGCACAGATTAAAGACGGTTTAAACCAGTCGATTGAAAACAGTAAGCAGGTGGCACGGATTCAGGAACTGACAGAAGACATTTTAAGCATTTCATCACAGACCAATATGCTGGCACTCAATGCTTCGATTGAAGCAGCAAGAGCCGGAGATGCCGGAAAAGGATTTGCAGTTGTTGCAGAAGAAATCAGGGAACTGGCAGAGGACAGCAGAAAGATTGCTAACAGTATTCAGGAAATCAGTCTGGTAGTAATTGACAGTGTAAAAGATCTGACAGGCAATTCAGGAAAACTGCTTGCTTATGTCGATGAAAGTATTCTGGCAGACTATGAAAAATTTGCAGCGATTACCAATGAATACCGTGATGATGCGGCAAAGGTCAACGATATTCTGGAAAATTTTGCGGTAAATGCAGAAACACTCAAAAATACCATGGCAGAAATGAATTCGGGTATCAGTGACATTTCAACGACGATTGACGAAAGCAGTCAGGGTGTCAATGATGCGGCAGACAGTGTCGGCGGTATTGTGGATTCTATCAATGATATTGAAAAAGATGCTGCAAAAAATACGGAAATCGGACAGAAGCTTCAGAATTATGTCGAAGTGTTTAAAAAGTTCTAACGATTCAATATGAAAGCTTAGACTGTCAAATGGGGCGTGTGACTCCTTAAACGAAGAAATTAGAACCACCGGTAAGGCGGCAAAAAAGAGTGAGTATATTAAAACGTATTCACTCTTTTTTTATTGTCAGTGGCAAAGCAATATGATATAATTTTTAATTATAAGAAAAATTGTGTGAAAATATAGACAAAAAGGAAAGTATATGAAAAAAACATTGTCGGCGCTTATTAAAATCAGTTTTGCATTGGGCTGTGAAAATGATTTTGACACATTGTTTGCAAAAAAAGGCTATTCATCCATTCAGGAGGGTATTAATGAACAATTATAAAAGTTTACAGGTGTGGATGAACGATAAAAAAGTAGGTACGTTGGCAATGGCGGCAGGATATTCAGGAAATTGTAAATGAAGAACTAAAAGAATATATTTAAAATGCAGGGCACAGAAAAGGAGAACAAACATGATGAATCCGGCAGCAATGATGAAATTAATGAATGCAAAAAATAAATTTACGGCAAACCATCCGAAATTTGCAGCGTTTTTAAAGGCAGTTTTTTCAAGAGGAATCGAAGAAGGAACGGTGATTGAAATAACTGTGCAAAGACCGGGCGAAGCACCGATAACATCGAATATTAAGGTGAAGGACAGCGATTTGGAACTGCTCCAGAGCTTAAAAGATATGGGAAACTAATTTAAAGCAGGAAATTAAAGGCAAAAAGATAAAGGATAAAAAGGGGGAGAAAAAATGGCAGTCATTGGCATTGATTTGGGAACAACAAACAGTCTGGCGGGCGTCTGGCAGGACGGAAAAGTAGTGCTGATTCCGAATGCATTTGGAGAGTATCTTACACCATCCGTTGTCAGCATCGGAAAAAATCAAGAGGTATTTGTGGGCAGTGTGGCAAAAGAAATGCTTGCAACACAGCCGTATGATACGTTCCGTGAATTTAAAAGAAATATGGGCACAAATTTTCTGTACGGAAACGGCAGAAAAAAATACCGTGCAGAAGAACTTTCGGCATTTGTATTAAGAAGATTAAAAGAAGATGCGGAAAAGTTTCTGGGCGAAGAAGTGACGGAAGCGGTTATCAGTGTGCCGGCGTATTTTGACGATAATAAGCGCAATGCCACAAAAAATGCAGGCAGACTTGCAGGATTAAAGGTAGAACGTCTGATTAATGAGCCGTCAGCGGTGGCATTAAAGCATCATACGGCAGAAAAAGGCGCAGAAAGCTTTATCGTGTTCGATTTCGGCGGCGGTACGTTAGATGTATCTTTGGTGGAAGCATTTGACAATGTCGTGGAAATACAGGCAGTTGCCGGAGATAATTATTTAGGCGGAAAAGATTTTAATGAAATCATTGCGCAGGATTTTTATGAGCAGAATCAGATTTCAGAAGCATATTTAACGAAAAATGAGCAGGAAAATGTTTTAAAAGAGGCAGAGGCAGTAAAAAAAGAACTGACCGATAAAAATGAAGCAGAGCGGCAGGTGTATATTAAAGGCGAAGCCTATACGCTGAAAATGACCAATCAGAGGCTGATCCATCTTTCAGCGGAGCTGTTTTCAAGAATGGCAAAACCAATCGCAAAGGTCATCAATATGGTGGGAATCGAATTAGAGGAACTCGACAAAGTCATATTGGTCGGTGGATCGTCCAAAATGCCCGTGGTACAGCAGTATATTAAAGGACTGCTTGGCGACAAAGTGCCTGTGGTACTGGAGGAAAATCCCGATGAGAGTGTAGCATACGGTGTCGGTATGGCAGCGGCGATTAAAGAGCGCACCGGTGATATTAAAGATATGCTTTTAACGGATATCTGCCCGTTTTCGCTCGGTACGGAACTCTATGACGGCAGTTTTTCGCCGGTTATTGAGAAAAATGAAACACTGCCCTGCAAGCGGACGATGTATTACACAACGGTCCGTAACAATCAGATAACCATGAACTTTCCGATTTATCAGGGAGAAAATATAAAGGCATCGGACAATTTAAAAATTGGGGAAATAAACTTAAAAAGACTGCCGAAAGCACCGGAAGGAGAACAGGTTGTCAAGGTGACGTTTATTTATGACATCAATGGCATTTTAGATGTCAATATAGAGTCATCCGTTGAAAAAGTCCATAAAGTCATCGTCAATAAGCAAATCGGACTGTCGGAAAAAGAACTGGAAAAACGGGTGGAGCAGTTAGAAAAAATGCCGTTACACCCGTGGGAAAAAGAGGAGAACCGTCTGTTATTTGAAAAGGCGGAAAGACTGTATGAGCAGACGACACCAAAGAACCGTCAGGTTATTCAGGAGTGCCTGCGGTATTTTAAGGAACTTCTGATAAACACAAAAGGCAGAAAAGTACGGCAGGAATATGTACGCATTATGGCGATATTGGACTATATAGAGCAGAATCAGGTCGATTTCGGACCGTATGATGAAACGTTCTGGCAGAAAGAAGAGGAAGATACCGATGAATAAATCTATATGGGAATGGCTCGAAATTGAGCCGACAGGAGAAATTTCAGAGATTAGGGCGGCGTATGCCCGTCAGGTAAAAAAGTATCATCCTGAGGATACACCCGAAGAATTTGAGCAGCTTCAAAAAGCTTATAAAAGTGCGCTCAGACAGGCAAGAGCGGCAAAGCGGATGGAAACGGTGCCGCAGTCGGTACAGGAATCCCAAAAGTCCGGCAGTGGTTTTGAAAAACGGGATATGCCGGGATTTTTTGAAAATGCGGGAATGACAGAAGAACCCAATGTGCCGTCATGGGAAAATACAGGCAGTATGTCCGGTGTTACATCAGAACCGGGAACAACACCGGATTTGGAAATTGCTGGTACGCCGGATGAAGTTGAATCTGAAATTGTATCTGATTCTGAATATGATTTTGCGGAAGTCGGAAAGGACGAACCGGAGCAGCAGTGCTTAAAAGAGATTGAATATATCATTATGAATCCGTATCTGAGAAACACGGAGGAAGCATGGAATATATTTTTTAACCGGGAACGGTATAGACAACTGTTTAAACAGCAGGAATTCTGCGAAAAAATGCAGGACAGAATCTGCCGGATGTGGGGGCTGCAAAGAAAAACACTGTTTCTTATTGAACAGCAGTTTAAAGCAGAAGGCTATGAGCAACTGATAGAGAAAAAAGAGTGGAAGCAGAAAAAATCTTTTATAAGAAATTTACACATTATTTCCTATAAAAACAAAAAGACACAGAAACAAAAAAATTTAAACAAGCTGCTGGAGAACCAGACAAACGGGTTAGAAGATTATATGGATCTGTATATGAATTATACTTCTCAGAGCTACGGTGCGGTATACGAAGAATACCGGATTAACCGGTGCCAGTTTAAGCAGATGCTCATTTCCATAATAATATTGATTTTATTTATGATAATAGGTATCTGTGCGAACCGGTCCGTACAGAAAAGTGCAGCCCAAAAAAGGCAGGAACAGCAGCAGGAGCGTTACGTTGACGGGCTTAAAAAATCCGTAAAAGTACAAAAAAGTAACCAATAGAATAGATAAAAATATTATAAAAAATATAAAAAATGCACAAAAAACGTCGAAATTTTTCGGCGTTTTTTTTGGATTAAAAAGTTGCATTTTATCGAAAGATGGCTATAATAATGATTAAGAGATCAGTACTGTGAACAATAGAATATTTAAAGTAAGGAGGGAAAAGCTATGATTAGTTTTTTCATTTGTCTGCTTCTTTTAATCGGCGGTTATTTTGTCTATGGTAAGGTTGTAGAGAATACGTTTGCACCGGATGACAGAGAAACTCCTGCGGTAAAGATTAACGATGGTGTTGATTATGTAGTAATGCCGCAGTGGAAACTGTTTCTGGTACAGCTCCTCAATATTGCAGGCTTAGGACCAATCTTTGGTGCGATGCAGGGTGCTTTATGGGGACCGGTTGTATTCTTATGGATTACTTTCGGTACAATATTTGCCGGCGGTGTACATGATTATTTTTCAGGAATGCTTTCAGAAAGAAACGAAGGTGCTTCTATTTCAGAAGTCTGCGGTATTTATCTGGGCGGATTCATGAAGAATGTTATGAGAATCTTCAGTGTGGTTTTACTCGTTATGGTAGGTACCGTATTCGCAGTAGGACCGGCCGGATTAATTGTTACATTATTTAAGAACGGCAATGTATCAGGAATTGTTGCAAGTACAGAATTCTGGCTGTGGATTATTCTTGCATACTATTTCATTGCCACATTTATTTCAATTGATAAGATTATCGGACGTATTTATCCGGTATTCGGTATCTGCTTAATCATCATGGCATTAGGTGTTATTATTGGTGTCTTTACACATTCAGATTATCAGATTCCTGAAATCTGGTCACACTTTACCAATATGCACCCGAAGGGAACACCAATCTGGAGCGTTATGTTTATCACCGTAGCGTGTGGTGCGATTTCCGGTTTCCATGCAACACAGTCACCACTGATGGCGCGTTGTATGAAGTCTGAAAAGCAGGGACATTTCGTATTCTATGGTGCGATGGTTGCAGAAGGTGTTATCGCATTAATCTGGGCAGCAGCAGGTTGTTCAATCTATGCAGTAACAGATGGTTTAAGTACTGGTTTAAGTGCCATTCTTGCAAATGGACAGTCCGCAGCAATTTACGATGTATGCTCTAAGACAATGGGCGGTGTCGGTGTTGCCCTTGCAATGATTGGTGTTATTGTATGCCCGATTACATCAGGTGATACAGCATTCAGAAGTGCAAGACTGGTTCTTGCAGACTGGTTTAAGGTTGACCAGTCTAAGTTTACAAAACGACTGATTTTATGTGTACCGCTTTTAGCAGTTGGTGCAGTTGTCGGACATCTGGATTATACAATCGTTTGGAGATATTTCAGCTGGACAAACCAGACACTCGCTATGATTGTATTGTGGACAGCAAGTATGTTCTTATTCAGAGAAAAGAAGAATTACTGGATTACCGTAGTACCGGCAACCTTTATGAGTGCCGTATCTATGACCTATTTCTTCTATGCACCGGAGTGCTTGAACCTCGGTACAACAGTAGCTTACCCGGCAGGTATCATTTTAGCAATTGTATTCTTTGGCATCTTCATGTATGCAACAAAGAAACAGCCAAAAGAAGCTGCATAACAGTAGGCGTTTAGAAAATCTGTAAATGCATTTTACAGAGGTACATAAAAGATAAAATAATTTAGATTAAAGGGGATGCCACATGAAAATAGTTGAAAGCAGACGATGTTTCGTGTGGCTCCCCGTCTTTATTCTTTGGTGAAATAATAGAAAGAATAGAAAGGACACACCAAAGAAACAATGACTGAAGGAAGGGGCTGGTTGTATGTTGTGGAAACCACGTTGTTTAGGAAAAGAATCGCTTGAAAAGGAAGAATTGGCGCAGGATAAAAAGCATTGTAGAAAGTTTGGACCATGCGGAGTGGGAGAAAAAGCGATTTATCTGAACAGTTTTTATTTTGAGAGAAGATATTACATTCCGCTCACTTCCGTAAAAAGAGTATTTAAAAGAGTTGCGATGAGCAAAGGCGGATTCACAGGAAAGGGATTATTTGCAACGATTCCGTATCTGGTTGTGGAATATGACAATGGCGAAGAAAAGCAGTGCAATTTTAAATTTGAGGAAAATGTCGATTCTTTATTAGCCTATTTAAAACAGACACATCCTGAAATCCGGCTTCACAGCGCAGAAGCGGAAAAAAGACTGAAAGAAAAAGAACGTCTTGCAGCAAAGAAAAAAGCAAAGGTTCTGACAAAAGAAGCACAGGAGAATATTGCCGTATTAGAGAATTGTATGCAGTATCTGAATAAGAATGAAGAATTAAGTATTGCATTAAGTGCAGGGGCAAAAAGAAAAAGAGTGTATGACAGAAGTAATCCGGCATATAAATGGGTAGCACTCAGCATTACGCTGTTGGGAGCAGCGGCATTGCTGTATGGTATCTACGCATTGATTACACATGCTGGATTTGCAATGTATTTCCTGTTGTTTGGACTGGCTTCCATTTTCTTCTTTTCCAGTGCCAATGTTTTACCGACTGCAAGAAACAATAAAAAGTACATTGAAACACATTTGGAACAGGCTGTTGATGAAATGCAGCAGTACATCAGACAATATCCGGATTTTCCGGTTCCGGCATGGTATGCACATCCGGTCGTGTTAAAGAGAATGATTGATATTATGCAGGAAGGTCGTGCAACGACCATCGAAAAGGCACTTGAAGTTTTAAAGAGTGATTTAAAAGCATTAAATTCCAGCGTGGCAGTAGAGCAGGAAGAATATGATGAAGTTATGGCAATCAAGCCGATGTTTTTAATTCGTGAGTATCAGTAAAGTAAACTGACCATAAAACAAAAATAAACTGGCTATATAAATAAAATTCAAATTGGTGCTTTCATAATTGCCAGTAAAAGCTTATTCTTATCCGAAGCAAAAGAAACGGAGGATGAGGATGATGAAAAAGTCAGGAAGTATTATTGAAGCAGCTGCAGGCGCTGTGATTTTTGTAATCGGTCTGGTATTGTGTTTTCACAATTATGTACAGAAGGGTAACACGGCATATGCAGTATCATTATTAGTTGCAATTGCAGGTGTGATTGTATTGATTGCGGGGATTTGTAATATCGTGTCCAAGGGAGAGCGTAAACCGGTTGATACAAAGGTATTGGCGCAGGCAGCGCTGTGTGCAGCATTATGTTATGTAGGTGCAACATTTATTAAAATTGATGTTCCGGTCGGAACAGAGAAAACAATGTTTCACTTCGGTAATGTATTCTGTGTTTTAGCGGCATTGTTAATCGGTGGTGCATGGGGCGGTTTAGCCGGAGCAGTCGGTATGACAATCAGCGATTTGACAACGGCGTATGTAACGAGCGCACCAAAGACCTTTATTTTAAAGCTTTGTATCGGTCTGATTGTAGGATTTGTAGCACATAAGCTGTTCCATCTTTCAAAAGACCATTCAGCAAAGTATGTAACCGTTGCAACGATTGTATCAAGTGTATGCGGTATGGCATTTAATATTGTGGCAGACCCGGTTGTGGGATATTTTTATAAATCCTATCTGCTTGGTGTTCCGCAGGACCTTGCCAAGGCACTTGCAAAAATCGGTGCGATTACAACATCGGTTAATGCAGTCATAGCAGTGATTGTAGCAACGATTATTTATCTGGCATTACGTCCGGTAATGAAAAAGACAGGAATGCTTCGGGAATTGTAAAAAAGTTGGAAACTGACATAGAATTAAAAGAGGAACGATATGATAACAGACGAGGTAAAACTTTGATAGTATCATATCGTTTCTCTTGTTTTATACTGGCTGTTTAGAATATAGAAAGTGTGTGATTAAAGCGGTTGTACGATAGGTTGTCCTTTAATTGTAATTAAGATAGTAGGTGTTCTTGCCCAGTTCTTTCGCCTGATACATCGCTGCATCAGCACCCTGTACCATATAGCTGTAATGCAGCTGACTGCCGTTTTCAGCAAAAATGCCGATACTGCAGGGAATAGACATTCGTTCACCGGTTTCTAAGTTTATAAGACCTTCCTGTAGTTTTTCAAAAACTGTACGGATTTCATTTTCAATAGTTGTCTTTGAATCGACTGCGGCAAGGCAGAAAAGAAATTCGTCACCACCGTTTCTACCGACAATTCCGTCAATGTTTTCTTTTAAAATAGAGGCAACAAAGCGGATAACGCGGTCGCCTTCCTGATGTCCGTAGAGTGTATTATAGTCACGGAAATTATCAATATCCAGAAAGCCGACGGCAATGCGGGTATGTGTGTCGTTTGCCTGTTCAATCATAGCATGTATTTTATTTTCAATGGCATTTTTATTGAAAAGCTGTGTCATCGGGTCTAACTGTGTTTTTTTGGTAAGATATCGTTGATATTCCTGCTGATGTACTTCATTGGCTTCAGCATAGGCTAACAGTGCATTAATTTTATTGGATAAATTACCAAGTTCATCATTTTTATCATACGGAATACGTAGTGCATAGTTTTTTTGCAGCTGGACATTTTCAAGCGTGCCGGAAATCAGGTGTACCGGTTTGGTTATTTTTTTCGTAATCAGGTAATGTACCAGTAAAAGGACAACGGAAGTCCAAAGAACTGTTGTGCCAAGCAGGATGCGGTAGGCAGTTTTCATTTTCTGATAAGAACTTAAATCAATAGTAATAAAAATCATCCAGTCTGTGTAATGAACCGGTGCATAATATATCGCGTATTCATTTCCGGAAACGTTAAAATAAAATTGTCCGGAAGTGTTAGAATGATTGGTGCAGGATAAATGTTCAGTAATTTTCTGCCATATGGCGTTGTCATTGGCATCAGTCAATGAATCGGAAGTAGATTCATCCGGATTGCCGGCAGTGATAAAAAAGTTATTGTTATCAATAAGATAGAGCAGCCCGTTTTCCCATAAAGTTGTATTGGAGCGGTAGTTGTCAAAGTATGAAGTGGGAATTTCTTCTACAACATAGCCAATTATGTTTTGTGTATTAAGGTCAAAAATACCGGAGTATGCAGCAACAACAGTAGTCATTTCACCATCAATTAACCGCTGGTAAGCATCGGAAATTATGAAATTGCCGTTTAAAGAGTCTGAATCAGCATGGGCAAAATAATCTGAAGTTGAAGCAGTAATATTTTCACTGGATGCAACAATGTTAAAATTGGTATCAATAATGAAAAGACTCTGTAAAAAATCACAATGGGTTTTTCGCTCCCATAACATATTATTAATATAGGAAATGGAATCATCATCTGAAATGCTGCCATCCAGACTGGAATGAACAGCATCCTGTATCATTTCATACTGGGTAATCATATCAATCGTATCTCTACGGGCTTCACAAAAACTCTCGATACTGGATATGGTAGATTCACTGATAAAGCGCAGATTTTCCTGCATCATGCTTTTAGTGTTTTTATTATTCTGTACAATCATGACAGAAGCAAAAATATAAAGCGGAATCAGTGAAGCTGTCAGCAGGATAATATATAAAGTGTGTTTAATTTTCATATGAAATCCTTTCATTTGGTCTGCAATAAATAATAGTAATGATTATCAGATAATAGTATATTGGTACTATAATATAGTATTTTGGTAGGAATGTCAATGGAGAATACAGGAAATCATAAAACTTTAACAAATTAGATTTTATAAACAGTGTATGCAGTTTCAAAGAATGTCAATACTTATATATTGAAAGAACGAATATACCGCAATTGCGGTAGGAATGGAGAGGAAAATGAGTAATAACATGGATTTGGGGTATGAGATGTTCTGCTATCAGTGCGAGCAGACGGCAAACGGAAAAGGCTGTACGAAAATGGGTGTCTGTGGAAAGACACCGGAAATCGCAAATTTGCAGGATTTGCTGATTTATCAGGCAAAGGGAATCTGCTGTTATGCAAAAAAATTATTGGAAACAGGGGAACATGCGCCTAAAGAAGTGGTGCGTTTTTTGGAAAACGTTCTTTTTACAACGCTTACAAATGTAAATTTTGATGCAGATGTACATGTGGAATTATTAAAGGTATCGCAAAACATTAAGGAAGAATTGCGGGAGCAGACAGAGGCAGAAATCAACCGCCCGGCAGCAGTTTATAATCTGCCGGAAACGAAAAGTGAAATGTTAAAAGATGCGCCGATGGCAGGAATTATGTATGACAAAGAACTTGACGAAGATATCCGTTCATTAAGACAGACGATTCTTTATGGATTAAAAGGCATCAGCGCATACGGACATCAGGCAAGAGAACTGGGATATTACAGCACACAGGTCGATGATTTTTATATTTACGGACTGGAAGCACTTACAGACGATGCGCTGACGGTGGAAGAATTAATTCGGATGACGATGCGTACCGGTGAAATGGCATTAGAGGTAATGAAACAGTTAGATGAAGCGAACACAAGCGTTTATGGCAATCCGTATCCGCATAAGGTGAGTGTTCGTAGAAAAAAAGGACCGTTTATCATCGTATCGGGACATGACTTTAAAGATTTGGAAATGCTGCTGGAACAGACCAAAGACACAGGTATTAATATTTATACCCATGGGGAAATGCTGCCGGGTCACGGCTATGAAGGATTGAAAAAATATCCGCATCTGGTGGGCAATTTTGGCGGTGCATGGCAGGACCAGCAGAAAGAATTTGACAATCTGCCGGGCTGTATTTTAATGACAACAAATTGTCTGATGCGTCCGCGTGAGGGGTATAAGGACAGGATTTACAGCACCAATGTTGTCGGCTGGGAAGGAGTAAAGTATATTCCTAAAAAGGAAAACGGCGAAAAGGATTTTCATGAAATCATTGAACAGGCATTGGCATTAGGTGGATTTTCCGATGATGAAGAAGAAAAGGAAATTACAGTGGGTTTTGCACATCAGGCGGTGCTGACCTGTGCTGAAAAGATAGTAGAAGCCGTAAAGGACGGAACAATCCGCCATTTCTTTTTAATTGGCGGCTGTGACGGTGCCAGACCGGGAAGAAATTATTATACGGAATTTGCAAAAATGGTGCCGCAGGACTGTGTGATTCTGACACTGGCATGTGGAAAATACCGGTTTAATAAGCTGGACTTTGGTGAAATTGCCGGATTGCCGCGTCTGATGGATGTCGGACAGTGTAACGATGTTTATTCGGCGGTACGCATTGCCACTGCACTTGCCGATGCGTTTAATACCGATGTAAACGGACTGCCTCTTTCCATGATTGTGTCCTGGTATGAGCAGAAAGCAGTAGCGGATTTGCTCGCACTGTTAAGCCTTGGCGTCAGAAACATTTATTTAGGACCGACACTCCCTGCCTTTTTAAGCCCGAATGTATTGCAGTATCTGGTGGATACGTTTCATATCCGCGCAATCAGCAACGCGGAAGATGATATTAAGACGTGCCTGAAGCAGAATATTGCATAAAGCGCTTAGAATTTTCGAGAGTTGTTTATATTATAGGAAATAAACAACTCTCAAAAAATCCTGTTATGGAAAGAGAACAACAGGCGGAAATTTTAAAATCCATATTAGATTAGGCTTCAAAAAAACAAAAAAAAACAAAAAAATACAAAAAAAAATAAAAAATTTTATTGCATTTCAAACTAGATTGTGATATTTTTTAAACAATCTCCTGAGAGACAATTATAAAGCTGGGGAATTTCGGTCGTTTCTGAGCTTTTTACAATGAAATTCAGTAAAAAAATTCATTCAAAAAACGAAAGAAAGGGAAACCATATGTCAAAGTTAAAAAAATGGATAGGTAATTTAAAAGTTGCAGCGAAATTGAAGGTATATCGGACGTCGGTATTAGTTATGACAGCGTTTTTCGTACTGGTGGCACTTGTATCGACATTAGTGATTCGTTCGAATATACGTCATATTACGGAAGTGTGGTCTCCTTCACTTGAGTATCTGCAGGAATTAGAAACAATGACTGCTAAGTATAGAATCAAGCAGTATCAGCATCTTGTAGAATCAGATGCCGCAGCTATGGCTTCGTGTGAAAAAGAAAATGATAATATAGAAAGTCAGATTAAAGACGCGACAGCTAAGTTAGGTGAGATAATTAATTCAAATAAGAAAGCACAGCAAGGAAAAGCCGATTACGAAAAGGCAACTTCTGCGTGGGAAGAATACTTATCAACTTCAGATGAAGTATACAAATTGAGTAGAGATAATAAACAGGCTGAAGCAGCGAAGATTATGATCGGAAGTGCATATGAAAGCTATATGTCATTTGTAAAACAATTAAATACATTACATGATGATTTCCAGGTGGAATTAGATAATGCGAAAACACTTGCCAACATCTGTACTATTATTATTTTTATTGTCATTATTGTAACAGGAATCGCGATTGCAGTAGTTGCAACAGTTATCGGAAAGATAATTACAGATTCAATAACAGAACCGGTACAGCAGATAGATGCAGCAGTTGCCAGTCTTAGAAAAGGTGAACTGTCTAATATAGAAATGCTTACTTACGAATCAGATGATGAGTTCGGAGATACAATAAGAATGCTGAAAGAAGCAATGAATATTCTTTCAGATTATGTCCGTGAGATTTCTCAGGAGGTTAAATTGATAGCTCAGGGTGATTTGACAAGAAATGGTGATGATATTACACCGTTTCTGGGTGATTTTTCAGAATTGAAAGAGTCACTTGTATATATTTTAAAACGATTTAACAGTACATTGTCAGAAATTAGCGGTATTGCTGAACAGGTTACACATAACGCAAAGGAAGTTGAAAGTGCATCAAAGTCTTTATCAGATGGTGCAACGGAACAGGCCGGAGTTATTCAGGAATTGAATGCAACAATAGATACAGTTGTTGACCTTGCTGTAGATACTGCAAAGGAAACAAAAAATGCATCTGAACGTGTAAAAGCTTCTGCGAACAAAGCGAATGAAGAAAAGGAAAAAATGAATGTTCTGTTGACAGAGATGGAACATATTACAGAAATATCTAAGGAAATAGGTAATATTATTACAGATATTGAAGATATTGCTTCACAGACTAATTTGTTAGCTCTTAATGCTTCGATAGAAGCTGCCAGGGCAGGTGAGGCAGGTAAGGGCTTTGCGGTAGTAGCAGATCAGATAGGAAAACTTGCTGCAGACAGTGCTAAGTCAGCGGTAAATACAAGAGATTTAATAGATAAAACTTTAGTTGAAATTCAACGAGGAAATTCAGTTACAATTACAACGGCAGAAGCTTTCAATCAGATTATTTCGGACATGGATTCGTTTGCAGAAATGGCAGAGAATACAATGGAGAAAGCCAATGCACAGGCAGAGTCATTAGAGCAGGTCGGACAGGGAATTGAACAGCTTTCAGGTGTTGTACAGAGTACAGCAGCATCATCAGAAGAGAATACAGCAATTAGTATTAATCTCTCAGAGGGTGCAGATAAGATGAATGAGCGTGTAAACAGATTTAAGTTATTCTAAAGGTTAAAAGAGAATTATAATGATATTGGGGCATAAAAGACCTGATTCCACTTATGAGCAGGTTCATGTGGGGTTAGGACTTTTAACTCTGGTATTTTATGATACGATTAGGAAAGAAAGGTTCTTGTTGTGAGTGAGAATATATTTAAGGTATTTGGTAAGCTGCCAAAAGAAACTTTATTAGAAATAATCGCAAAATGTATGGATGATTATCTATATGTATATGATTTGCAGAATAATACAATAGAATTTTCTGAATCGGCTGTGAACCGTTTTAAGATATCGGATAATGTTATGAATAATTTTACTAATGATGTTTTACAGTTGGTTTATGAAGAAGACCGTAAGATGCTCCAGGAGCACCTTGCGGCTATATATGAAGGAAAAGAAAAGGTACATAATCTTCATTACAGATGGCTTGATAAAGAAGACATGCCGGTATGGATTAACTGCCGCGGTATAGTGATTGATGATTCACAAGGGAACGCACAATATTTGGTTGGCTGCATGAAAGAGACTGGCAATCAAAGAAGAGCAGATAATGTCACAGGATTGCTTGGAGGTCCTGAATTTAATGCCTATATGCGCTCGCAGAAGACACACCTTTCTAAGGGATTTCTTATGCATATAGGAATAGATGATTTTGGAGCAATCAATAGTTCACGTGGAGCGGCTTACGGCAATTATATTCTGAAAAGTGTAGCTGACTGCATGAAGGAATGTCTTTCTGATAAACAGAGGATATATCATCTTGTAGCCGACCAGTATGTGATTGTTGATTTGGAACATTCTTCAAAGGACTATGCCGCGGAGCTTAAGAAGATGATTGATGCCAGACTTTACAAGTTTATAGTATCTGAAAAATATGAGGCTGTTTTTTCGATTTCTGTTGGTGTTGTGGATGCGGTAACATTTTGCGAAGGCTACGAGGAGTGCCGCAAGAAATTTGCATTTGTCCTTAAAAAAGCCAAAAAAATGGGAAAAAATGGATTCTATATATTTGATGATAACGACTACGAGAGCTTTTTAAGAACAGGAAAGATAGTAGCGGCACTCCGTAATTCTGTTGTGAATGGATTCAACGGCTTTGAGGTGTATTACCAGCCAATTGTGGATTGCAGCTCAGAGCGGGTTATTGGTGCAGAGGCGCTTATGCGTTTCTCAATGACCTCTGAAGAAGATACGGAGACAGTTTCACCAGTAGACTTCATCCCATTACTGGAAGAAACCGGGTTAATTATCCCGGCAGGAAGATATATATTAGATGAAGCAGCGAAAACATGTTGTGAAATGCAGCAATATATTCCTGATTTTAAGATGAATATAAATGTTTCATATGTTCAGATTATGCATGGCAATGTTGAACATGATATATTGGATGTGATTAAAAAGTATGTTTTAAAGCCGGATTCAATATGTATTGAAATGACCGAAAGCGGATTTATGGATATGACACCGGCATTCTGTAAGTTCAGGAAAGCGTTGGATGAGAATCATATCAGCTTTGTAATTGATGATTTTGGAACGGGTTATTCTAATTTTCATTGCATACGCGACATGAATCCCAGCTATGTGAAAATGGATAGGGATTTTACTGCAAAGGCGATGAATGATGCAAGAGATTATGAATTGTATAAAAACATCATTCCGATGGTACATAGTATTAATGTCAGGATATGTGCAGAGGGCATTGAAAAAAAAGAATGGAGCCTTAAAATGAAAGAAATGCAGGTTGATTATTTACAGGGATACTATTATGGCAGACCCTGTGAAAAAGAACAGTTTATTCAACGATATAAATGTTCATAACAGCCGCAGGCTTTTTGACGGATCATCTGGTACACAAAAAAATTAAAAAAAATTAGCACTCACCTATTGACAGTGCTAATAATAAGTGCTATAGTACAACTAGAACAAAGGAAAGGAACAAATAAAGAAATTGAATTTGTTTTAAAACATCCCGGTTCCAGAGTAACAGGTAAATGAGCAGCGATTTTAGAAAAGGAGAGATGACTTATGTTAATGCCTAGTATTTTTGGAGAAGATTTATTTAATGATGATTTTATGAATGGATTTAAGTTCCCGGATGTAGACAAGGTTCTATATGGTAAGCACGCTTCTAATGTTATGAAAACAGATGTCAGGGAAACGGAAAGCGGTTATGAAGTAGATATTGATTTGCCGGGCTTTAAGAAAGATGAAATCAGTGCCAGCCTTGAAAATGGCTATCTGACCATCAGTGCTTCTAAAGGTCTTGACAAAGATGAAGAAAAGAAAGACGGCAAATATATCCGCAAGGAGCGCTATGCCGGCGCAATGAGCAGAAGCTTCTTTGTTGGTGAAGACCTGACACAGGAAGATATCAAGGCAAAATACGAGGACGGTATCTTAAAACTTTCTGTTCCAAAGAAAGAAAAGGCACCGGTCAAGGGTGATAAGTATATTGCCATTGAAGGATAACCTGTAACTGCAAATTGTGATTGTACAACTTATAAGGCATTTTGATGAAATGTCAAAAATGCTGATAAATAACCCTATATAATAGGTAGAAAGACTCCACAGCCGGAGAAATTCATAGGCTGTGGAGTCTTTTTATTTAATACAAAACTGTCAGGGGCAAAAGCCTAAAATCATTGCGGTTGTCAGGTGCAAAATATAGTGGAAGATTATGAAAAATACGAACAAAAATATGTGATACATGCACAAAAAATTAAAAGAAATACATATAAAAATAGCAATTGCGCACAAAAATAAAATATGATATAATAATGGAAACTAAAAAATAAAAAATAGTTTCCAACAAAAGTACTACACAAAACACAAACGGAGAAGGAGGGAACGATGAAAGAAAGTATACAGGAACAAAAACTGCAGCAGAAGATTTTAGAGGGTACGATAGAAGCCTTTAATCAAAAGGGATTGAAATTCACCATGGATGACCTTGCAGGAATCCTCGGCATGAGCAAGAAAACCATATATACGGTCTTTTCAGACAAGACTTCACTGTTTCTTTCCATGGTTGATTACCTGTTTGATACGATAAAGGAAAGCGAGCGTGCCATATTGGAAAATGAAGCATTGTCCACAGTGGAGAAAATCAGGGCAATTCTCGGTGTCATGCCGGACAGCTATAAAGACATTAATTTTGCGAAGCTGTATCTGCTCAAGGAAAAATATCCTGAAATATACACAAGGGTAGAACAGCGGCTGGAAGGCGGCTGGGAAATGACGATGGGACTGCTGGAACAGGGAATAAAAGAAGGATGTATCCGTCCCGTGAATTTATCCATTTTTAAATTGATGATGGAAGCCGCACTGGAGCAGTTTTTCCAGCGTGATATTTTAGTCAACAGTGGACTTTCCTATACGGAAGGGTTAAGCGAAGTGGTTGGCATTTTACTGGACGGAATCGAGAAAAAGGCATAGAAAGGGGCAAGGTTATGGAAGACAGATCAAAAATCATTTACGGCAATGAAATCGGCCGCAAGGCATACAGAAATGCCATTCATTCTAAGAAAAAATTTATCAAAAAATATGGCGATGATACCGGTACAAAATATCCGGTGCGGCTTCGTAAAAATGCGGTGCTTGGCGATACGCTTGGCATTGTAGATGTGCGTGTTGCCAAAAAGCACGGCATAGCCGGAGAGAAAAATCAAACGATACCGTTTGATACGGAAAAGGGCATTATTGTGGGAAATATCCGCATGGGCTTCGGTCATTACCGCATTTCCATGGCGATTGCTTCAGCGGCACATGCAATGGGCTATGTACCGTACTGGATGGATTTGAATTCTTATGAAGATACGACCTGTACAAAGGTTATCCGTGCGCAGAATGATTTATACTCACTGGGGTCAAGATTGTCCCAGAAAAGCCGTCTGTTTAACCGGTTTGTCTGGGAACCGATGAATTACGAGGGCTTTAGAAAGCTTTCTTACAATGCATCAGACCAGAAAAATGCGGAACTGATGGCAGCTGTATTTGCAAATGTGCCAAAAGAAATTCCGGTCATTGCCACACATGTATGGCCGGCGCAGGCGGCGGTGCATGCGGGCATGAAGCGTGTTATCAATGCCGTGCCGGATAACTGGCCAATGGCATTGCATTTGTCGGAGGGCAGTATTCATACGGTGCAGACGCGTTTTGCCTACCAAGGCTACCGTATTTTAAACGGCATGGATAAAAACAAAGTGTTAAATCCAATGCCAAAGGACAGCCTTGTGTATACAGGCCACTACATTGACCATGAGCTGGTGCAGGGAATCGAAGAAGACTGTGCGGCAAGGCGGGCGCGCAAAATGCAGAAAAAACCGATGCGCTTTCTTTTGACGATTGGCGGTGCGGGTGCGCAGAAAGAAATTTTTGCGGAGATTATCCGTTATTTAATACCGCATATCAGGGACGGACGTGCTGCACTGTATGTCAATGTGGGCGATTATAAAAATGTATGGGAGCAGTTAAAGGCAGAAATTCCGCAGATGAAGACACTTTCTTGTGAACATTTTAACAACTGGGAGAATACAAAAAAGTTTGCAGAGGAAGCCCTGACGGGAGAAGTCACGGGAATCCACGGATTCTGGCATGAAAATATATTTGAAGCGGTTTACTGTACCAATCTTTTGATGAGAAGCTGTGATGTGCTGGTTACGAAACCGAGCGAACTGGCATTTTATCCGGTGCCGAAGCTGTTTATCAAGCGTGTCGGTGGACATGAACAGTGGGGTGCAGTCCATTCGGCAGAAATCAGTGACGGTACGCTGGAATGTCGTGACACCGGTCATACACTGCAAATGCTGGAGTTGTTTTTAAATGAAGAAACGCTGTTATTTCAGATGTGTAACTGCATTGAAGCCAATAAAAAAGCAGGCATATATGATGGGGCATACAAGGCGGTGGAACTGGCAGCCGCAGAAAGTAGGTAAGGTATGTTAAGTAAAAGGGAAATGGCTTCTTACGGACTGGGCGCCGTGGGAAAAGACATGGTTTATATGTTTTCGGCAAGTTATATTTTGTATTATTATCAGGATATTTTAGGTGTCAGCGCGATTGCAATGGGCATGATTTTAATGGCGGCGCGCGTGTTTGATGCGTTTAATGACCCGGTTATGGGGGTTATTGTGGCAAAGACAAGGACACGGTTCGGGAAGTTTCGTCCGTGGCTGTTTGTGGGAACGGCGCTCAATGCCATCGTGTTGTATCTGATGTTTGCGGCACCGCCTGCATTGGACGGCGGCGGGCTGGTAGCCTATGCGGCGGTTACATACATTTTATGGGGTGTGACCTATACCATGATGGATATTCCGTACTGGTCCATGATTCCGGCATTTACGCAGGGAGGAAAGGAACGTGAAAATCTTTCCACGCTCGCACGTTCCTGCGCCGGGGTCGGTTCTGCACTTGTAACGGTTATCACTATGCAGTGCGTCTACTTTTTCGGAAACGGCAATGAAAGAACGGGCTTTAAGTGGTTTGCCCTGATTTTATCCGTATTGTTTTTTGTATTCATTCTGATTACCTGTCTGAATATCAAAGAAAAATCAACGGTTGATGTCGATGCGCCGTCCATAAAGCAGATGTTTAAGGCATTACTGCAAAATGACCAGGCAATGACGGTTGTTATTACCATTGTGCTGATTAATACATCGGTATACATTACGTCCAATCTGGTGATTTACTTTTTTAAATATGATTTCGGCGGTGCGGACTGGTACAACGGCTATACGCTGTTTAACACCTTTGGCGGTGCAATACAGATATTGTCGATGATGATTCTGTTTCCGTTACTGCGTAAATTTTTAAATACAATCCGCATTTTTTACGTGAGCTTTGCCATGGCGATAGCAGGATATTTAGTGCTGCTGGTGCTTGTATTTACAACAATGTCCAATGTATTTATACTGTTTATTCCGGCATTTTTCATCTTTGCGGCAAACGGCATGTTACTGGTGCTTACAACCATTTTCCTTGCCAATACCGTGGATTATGGTGAATTAAAAAATAAGCGCAGGGACGAGAGCGTGATTTTTTCTATGCAGACATTTGTTGTAAAATTAGCTTCCGGTGTAGCGGCACTGGTTGTATCCGTGTGCCTGTCGCTGAGCCATTTAAGTCAGGATACGGCAGTTGTGGCGGGAGAAGCCGCACAGGCAGGCGGTTCGCTGGTCGGACTGCGTATGACAATGACGGTGCTTCCGATTGCAGGACTGTTACTTGCTGTGTTTTATTTTCACAAGAAATATATTCTGACAGAGAGTAAAATGGAGGAGATTAACAATACACTGCGGGCTTAAAAGGTATATATGATAAAGAAAGGATTTCCGATATGATTACGATAGAAAAAAATCTGTATGCACTGCATACACGGCATACGTCTTATGTATTTTGTGTCATGGAGAGCGGACATCCGGAGCATTTGTATTATGGAAGGCGGATTCATGCACAGCAGACCGTAATGATGGAAAAAAGGGCATTTCTTCCGGGCAATACGATTGCGTATGACAGCAGTTTTGAAAATCTTTCATTGGAGGATTGCTGTCTTGAAATGTCATCTTACGGAAAAGGCGATATCCGTGAACCGTTTATTGAAACAGAATATGCGGATGGCAGTACAACGGCGGATTTTTTGTTTGAGAGCGCACAGATTTCCGAAACAAAATGCGGCTTGCAGACACTTCCGGGTGCATATGATGAAAACGGCAAATCCGAACAGCTCAAGGTCGTTCTGGCAGACAAAGAAGGAAAAACAAAGCTGGAACTGTATTATGACGTATACGAAGACTGCGATGTGATTACAAGGCGCGCTGTTTTTAAAAATGAAGGAGAACAGCCTGTGAAGCTTAGGCGGCTGATGAGCATGCAGCTTGATTTACACCGGGCAGACTATGTGCTTTCAACATTTCACGGCGCATGGACACGGGAAATGAACCGCAGTGAAGCCGTGCTTGAAACCGGAAAATATGTCAATGAATCCTTTACGGGAACGTCATCGAGCCGTGCCAATCCGTTTATCATGCTTGGCAGAAAAGAAACGACCGAGGACACCGGAGAGTGTTTCGGAATAAATCTTATTTACAGCGGCAGTCACTATGAAGCTGTAGAGGTGCAGGCAGGACGTACAAGAATCGTTTCCGGTATCCAGCCGAAAAATTTCTGCTTTACGGTTGACACAGGTGAAGTTTTTGAAACACCGGAAGCGGTGCTGACCTATGCGGCATCAGGTTATAATCAAATGAGTCACCAACTGCATGATTTTGTGCAGGAGCATGTTGTTCGCGGCACATGGAAACGGAAACTGCGCCCGGTGCTGTTAAACAGCTGGGAAGCGGCGTATTTTGACATTAACGAAAGGAAACTGCTACGCCTTGCAAAGGCGGCAAAAGAAGCGGGAATCGAACTGTTTGTCATGGATGACGGCTGGTTTGGAAACCGGAATGACGATAAGAGTTCCCTTGGGGACTGGTATGCCGATGAAAAGAAGCTGCCGGGCGGACTTTTGGAAATTGCGCAGAAAATCAAAGCACTTGGACTGGATTTTGGTATCTGGGTAGAACCGGAAATGGTGAGTGTCAACAGCCGTTTGTATGAAAAGCACCCGGACTGGGCAGCTGCCGTTCCCGGCAGGAATCATTCCGAGGGCAGAAACCAGCGGATTTTAGATTTAGCCAATCCGCAGGTGCAGGAATTTGTCATTGAAGAAATGAGCCGTGTTTTTTCCGGTGCGGATATTTCTTATGTCAAATGGGACATGAACCGGATTTTCAGTGATGATTATTCACCGTATCTGCCGCCGGACAGACAGGGTGAAGCAGCACACCGCTATATCTGCGGGCTGTATCACTGCATGGACGTATTGACAAAACGTTTTCCGGATATTTTATTTGAAGGCTGTGCGGCAGGTGGCAACCGCTTTGACCTCGGCATTTTGTGTTATTTTCCGCAAATCTGGGCAAGCGATAATACAGATGCGGTCAGCCGCGCGCAGATTCAAAACAATTACACTTACGGCTATCCGCCGTCCGTGCTTAGTTCACACGTTTCAGCAAGCCCGAATCACCAGACACTGCGCCGCACGCCGCTTGAAACACGCTTTGCCGTGGCGGCTTTCGGGAATTTGGGTTATGAATGTAATTTCTGTGATATGTCCAAAGAAGAACTTGAGGCGGTGAAAGCACAGATTACCTTGTATAAAGAAAAGCGGGAGCTGTTCCAGCGGGGGATTTTTTATCGTGGCAGAAGTTTTTCGGACAGGGATATCCGTGACAGCAGTGTACTGTCGGCGGGCGGCGGCAGTCTGATGGAGTGGAGCTGTGTCAAAAAAGATACTTCCGAAGCGGTCGGATTGCTGATGAATAAACTTGCGGTGGCAAACACGCCGCATACATGCTTTTATGCAAAGGGATTAGACCCTGAAAAGCGGTATCATTTTTACAATCGTGCGTTAAAGTACAATATCAAGGATTTCGGGGATTTGGTCAACACCGCATCGCCGGTGCATATCCGTCAGGATTCCCTGATACAGCACCTCGCTGCCAAATGGATTAAAATAAACGGTGAGCGGGAGGACTACCATGTATTCGGCGATACGCTGATGTACTGCGGTGTGCGCTTAAAGCAGGCATTCTGCGCAACGGGACTGAATGATGAAGTGCGTTACTTCCCGGATTTCGGCGCAAGGCTTTATTTTATGGACGAAGAAAAAACACGGTAAGTATGATTTTTACGAAAAAAGCAGTTGACAGATTTTATTTTCTGTGTCTATAATGAAAAAAACGAAATACTTCGGTAGGTGAGGTTACCACAGGGATTTGGATTTTCCTAAGGTTGCTGCCGCAAATTTGTGGAGACACAAATCGTTGGTCAGCAGGCTATGTCGGTTTAAGGCATAACCTAATGCAACTAATATGCCCTGTGATGCTAAAGCTTGGACGACGGAAGCACAGCGCCAGATAAAGAAACAGGTGCGCAAAGATTAAGATTGAATTTCAAACTCCGTCGTCAGACGGAGTTTTTTTAGTATTAAAGGAGGTGAGGCAAATGGATTCGGGCGTCAGTTATCATTCGGAAAATTTACAGAATACGGATACGACAGAAGGGAGCATAGAAAATGGAGAAGAACATTTTTATGGAACTTCTGGCAGCAAGAGAATTCAAAGCAATCAGAAGCATTTTAAATGTGATGAATGCAGTAGACATTGCCTCACTGCTGTCAGAATTTGAAGAAAAGGAACTTGCACAGGCATTCCGTCTGATTCCGAAAGCAAAGGCAGCCGAAGTTTTTGCCAATATGAGCAATGCAACACAGAGCTGTCTGATTGATGCTTTCACGGAAACGGAATTAAAAGAAATCATAGACGATATGTTTATGGACGATACCGTGGATTTACTGGAAGATTTACCGGCAAATGTCGTAACAAGGATTTTATCCAATATCAATCCGCAGAAGCGTGCGCAGATTAATATTCTGCTGGATTATCCGCAGGACAGCGCAGGCAGCATTATGACAACAGAATATGTGTCACTCAAGCGCACCATGACCGTAAAGCAGGCAATGGCACATATTAAAGAAGTAGGAATCCACAAGGAAACGATTTATACCTGCTATGTGCTTGAAGCGCGCAGACTGGTAGGCATTGTGACCGCCAAAGACTTAATGGTGGCAGATGACGACAAAACGATTGAAGAACTTATGCGGACAGAGATTATTTTTGTGCATACGGGCGATGACCAGGAGCAGGTCGGACAGTTATTTTCAAAATATGATTTGCTGGCACTTCCGGTTCTGGATACCGATGAATGTATGGTCGGAATCGTTACGGTCGATGATGCACTCGATGTTGTGGTTGATGAAGCGACAGAGGATATATCACTCATGGCAGCAGTCAATCCGAGTGAAAAATCTTACTTTGAAACACCGGTGCTGACACATGCCAAAAACAGAATTGTGTGGCTTTTGGTGCTGATGTTATCCGCTACGGCAACGGGCGTGATTATCACACACTATGAAAATGCGTTTGCGGCAGTGCCGATTTTAGTATCCTTTATTCCAATGCTGATGGATACAGGCGGTAACTGCGGTTCACAAAGTTCCACGCTGATTATCCGTGGGATTGCACTGGGAGAAATTACCTTTCGTGATATTTTTAAGGTGATGTTTAAGGAATTCCGGATTTCAATTATTGTCGGTGTGATTCTGGCACTGGCAAACGGGCTTAGAATCCTGCTGATGTATAAGAACTTTTCACTGGCGGTTGTCATTTCAATTTCACTGGTTATTACAGTTATTTTTGCAAAGCTTATCGGCTGTATTCTGCCACTGCTTGCAAAGAAACTGCATTTTGACCCGGCAATTATGGCATCGCCGCTGATTACAACGATTGTGGATACCTGTTCAATACTGATATACTTTAATGTGGCAACGGTGGTATTCCATTTATAATTAAGGTAAGTGCAAATATGTGAGGACACGGACAGAGAACAGATTTTTATCGGATACGAAAATTACCGTGGATTGCGGATAAGAACGGGTATGACATACACATTTTGCAGTATACTAACAGAGTAATATGGTGCAGAGGTGCGAAAAAATTTGAAAAGCACTGAAGGAAAATGCAAAAAAGTGAAAGGAGCATGACAAGTGGCACAGGATATAAAGACTGCGGACATTGCGATTATCGGTACAGGACCGGCGGGCATTTCTGCCGCTATTACCGCAAAAATCAGAAATAAAGAGATACTTTTGTTCGGCGCTGAGCCGGTGAGCAGTAAGGTGGCAAAAGCACATCAGATTTTAAATTATCCGGGACTGCCTGCCGTTTCGGGAGAGGAGCTGGCACAGGCATATAAAAGACATTTGGACGAATTGCAGATTGCGGTTACGAAAAAAAGAGTTCATGCCGTCTATGCAATGGGCAGTTACTTTGCCATTCAGGCAGGACAGGAGCAGTACCGGGCAGACAGCGTGATTTTAGCCTGCGGCATGACGGCGGATAAGCCGTTTCCGGGTGAAAATGAATTTTTGGGACGCGGCGTCAGCTATTGTGCAACGTGTGATGCACAGTTTTTTAAAGGAAAGACGGTCGCAGTTATCGGATATACTAAAGAATCCGTTGAGGAAGCACAGTATTTAGCGGAAATTGTGGGAAAAGTGTTATACTTTCCAATGGGCAAAGAAGCTGTATTGCCGGAGCTTTCCGGTAACATTGAAATCTGTACGGAAAAGCCGGCAGAGATTACCGGCACGATGAAAGTGGAGCAGTTAAAGACTGACGGAAAGCTGTATCCGGTGGACGGCATTTTCATTTTACGGGAAGCCGTCTTTCCGGGACAGCTCGTTCCGGGCTTAAAGACCGAAAAAAATCATGCCGCCGTCAATCTGCAGATGGAAACCAATGTGGCGGGATTATTTGCCTGCGGCGATATTGCGGGAACGCCGTACCAGTATATTAAAGCGGCGGGACAGGGCAATGTTGCGGCACTTTCGGCAGTGTCTTATTTAAACCGTAAAAAAGAAACCGTGTGATGACCGTGTGCTTAGGGCGCAAAGAAGTGTGTGAAAGACCTTGTATTTCAAATGCCGGATATGGTATGATAAGAAGAAGTGAGTTTAAGGAAAAGTCTAGGAGGCAATTATGAAGGTTACACCGGTTAAAGGAACAAACGATTATCTTCCAAAGGAAGTGGAAATCAGGGATTATTTACAGCAGAAGATTCTTGAAGTCTATCTTGCCAATGGATTTGAACATATTATTACACCTGTAATTGAAGATATTGAAAATCTGGATAAAAGTGATGGCGGAGAAAATCTGAACCTCATTTTCAAGATTATGAAACGCGGCGACAAGCTGGATAAGGCACTGGCATCAGGCGTGACTTCGGAAAATGAGAATGTGCTTGCAGATATGGGACTGCGTTATGATTTGACACTGCCGCTCAGCAGATATTATGCGAATAATAAGGACAAGCTGACACTTCCGATGAAATGTATCCAGATGGACCGAGTGTATCGTGCTGAACGTCCGCAGAAGGGCAGATTAAGAGAATTTATCCAGTGTGATATTGATATTATCGGTTCAGAATCCAACGATTCGGAAATCGAACTGATTTTAACAACCACAAAGGCATTACAGGCAATCGGCATGAAGAATTTCAAAGTTAAGTTAAACGACAGAAGACTGTTACGTGCCGTATTAATGCAGATGGGCTTTGCGGAAAATGAATTAGACAGTGTGTGCATTACATTTGATAAGCTGGATAAAATCGGTATGGACGGTGTAGAAGCAGAACTGACAGAAAAAGGATTTGCAAAAGAAGCCATTACAAAGTTTACACAGTTCCTTGAAAAAAATGATTTTAGTCTGGATTCTTTAAAGGATATGCTGGAAGATAAAGAACCGGCAGAGAGTCTTGAAAAGATTATGACAACAGTGAAGGCACTTTCAGCAGGGGCATACGATGTGGTCTTTGATTTATCACTGGTCAGAGGACAGGGATACTACACAGGAACCGTTTTTGAAGTGGAAAGCATTGACTTTAAGGGCGCAATCGCAGGCGGTGGAAGATATGACAATCTGATTGGCAAGTTCTTAAACCAGTCCATTCCGGCAGTCGGATTTTCAATCGGATTTGAGCGTATTTTCTCTATCCTTATGCAGAACGGCATTGAAATTCCAGACGGCAGTAAAAAGATTGCCGTATTATATGAAGACGGACATTTAACAGAAGCTGTCAAGACAGCTGAAAAGTTAAGAAGTGAAGGCATGATTGCATCCCTTTATATAAAACCGAAAAAGACCGGTAAGTTTTTAAGTAAATTAGAGGAGCGCGGCTATGCCGGATTTTACAATGTAGAACAGGCAGAAGAAGTCAGCTACTTTGGTGCATAAAAGGAAAAGAGCTGTGGCACAAAAATCAGAAATCCTGATTGCGTGCCACAGCCTTTTTATTGTATCGTGCATTTATCGAGTGCTGTCTGAATGGCATTCAGAAGCATTGTAGCGGTGTATTTGTTCTCAGCGGGATATGTAATATTTTTGGTAGAACCGCTTTCAATTACGGAAGCACACAGTTCGGAAAAGGTGCTTTCCAAAGAAGGGTAGAGCGTTGTAACCGGTTCGGATAAGTTTACGAGTGCAATATTCTGAATACGGTTTTTATCGACTGTCACTTCGATATCTACGGCGTTGCCGTTTAAAGAAACACCGGCTCTGTAAACACCCGGTGTATAGCAGGCGGAAACACCCGCAGAAACAGATTTGGCACCGTTGACAGAGCTGGCTGCGGCATCTTTAGAGCCGCCTGCAAGCGATGAAATCATAAAAATCAGTAAAAGAATGGCAATCACCGCGGCAATGGCACCAATCAGCAGTTCACGGCGGTGTAAAACAATAATTTTTGTCTTTGAATTCATATCCACACACTTCCATAATTGTTATCATTGATGGTATACTATATGCAGAAAATGATTGAATCATGACATAATAATCGCCGGAGGTTCGGCAGAAATGAGGGAAATATGTCCTTACAGTTTATTACAGGGGGAAGCGGTGCAGGAAAATCAGAATATTTAAGCCGTTTAGTCTGTGAAGAATCTGTCAGAAGACCGCATGACAATTTTATTGTGGTTGTTCCTGAACAATATACTATGGAAACACAAAAAAAACTGGTGCATATGCATTCACGCAAGGGGATTTTAAATATTGATGTTGTCAGCTTTGAACGCCTTGCATACAAGGTATTTGAAGAACTGGGCGGCGGAAACCGTCCGGTATTAGACGATACCGGAAAGAACCTGATTGTACGGCGCGTACTTGAAAAAGAGAAGAAAAAGCTGGATTACTTTGGCAGCAGTATTGAAAAAACAGGTTTTGTTTCGGAGTTAAAATCCGTGATTTCCGAACTGCTTCAATATGGTATTACACCGCAGCAGCTTGGTGAAATCGGAGAGAATGTCAAAGAAAAGCAGCAGCTCTCCGCAAAATTAAAAGATATCCGTCTGGTTTACAAAGAATTTATGGCATTTTTGTCAACCAATTATATTACGTCTGAGGAAATTTTAGACGTATTATGCGGACTGGTGGAAAAATCAAAGCTGATTGCCGGTTCGGAAATTATTTTTGATGGATTTACCGGGTTTACACCGATTCAGTACAAACTCATGCGTCTGTTGCTGGTATACAGCAAAGGTATTAAAATATCAGTAACGATTGATAAAAAGGAACGTCCGACAGGACATGAAAGCTGGAACAACCTGTTTTTTATGAGTAAAGAGATGATGAACCGTCTAATTGCGATTTGTGAGGAAGAAGGAATCAACGTTGACGATACCGTGTGCGTGGACAGGGACATCAATTACCGCTATGAGGGTGCGAAGGACTTAGCATATCTTGAAAGAAATCTGTTCCGCTATAAGGGCGGTGTGTACACCGGTACACCGGAAAATATCCGCATTTACGAGGGTAGTAATCCCAAAGAGGAATTGCAGTATATCGTATCCGAGATTTTACAGCTGACAAGAAAAGAGGGCTTTCGTTATCGTGATATTGCCGTTGTTACGGCAGATTTGGAAACATACGGAAAAGTTGCCGCCAATATGATGAAACAAAATGACATTCCGGCGTTTTTGGATTATAAACGCTCTGTCGCCGCCAATCCGTATGTGGAAATGCTTTGCAGTGCCTTGGAGATTGTAGAAAAAGGATATCCGTATGACACGATGTTCCGATATCTGCGTACGGGGCTGACCGGCATTTCAAGACATGACATCGATATGCTGGAAAATTACTGTCTGGCGGTAGGTATCCGCGGCAGCCGTGCATGGCATGAACCGTGGAAAAAGAAAATGAAAAGAAGCACGTACCAGCCGGAACTGGAAACGTTAAATGCCCTGCGGGAGCAGATTATGGCGCCGTTTTTGAATCTGGAGGCGGTTTTAAAGGATAAAGAAGCCAATGTGCGGGCATATGTCACAGCCGTTTATGAATTTGTGACGGCTCTGCACAGTGCCGAGCAGATAAAGGCGCTTTCGGAGTGTGAACCTGCCGGCAATGAATATGAACAGCTCTATGCAAAGGTGCTTGAATTGTTTGACAGGATTGTGGAACTGCTCGGTGAAGAAAATGTTTCATTAAAGGAATTTAACAGGATTGTAGCGGCGGGCTTTGAAGAAATGAAAGTGGGACTGCTTCCGCCGACCTCCGACTGTGTGATGATTGGTGATATCGAAAGAACACGTCTTGACAATGTCAAAGTGCTGTTTTTTGCGGGAGTCAATGACGGTGTTGTGCCAAAGAAAAATGAAAATTGCAGTGTGCTGTCGGAAACCGACCGCAGTATACTGGAAGCACAGGAAATCGTACTGTCACCTTCTGCAAGGGAAAAAGCATTTATACAGAAATTTTATCTGTATCTGATGATGACAAAGGCTTCACATCGGCTGTATTTATCGTATGCAAAAAAAAGCAGTGACGGAAAGACGGCACTTCCGTCATATTTAATCCGTAATGTAAGACGCATGTTTCCGGATGTGCGCATAACGGATGCCGACGGGCAGAATGGACAGTTTGTCTATTTAAAGATTCCGAAGCAGGATATTGAGTGGAATACGGAAAATTATATTAAGACGTTGAGTGAAAATGCGGCGCTTTTGTTATACGGAACACAGCTAAAGGGTAGTATTTCGGCATTTGAAACGTATGCTTCCTGCCGTTTTGCGTATTTTCTGGAATATGGCTTAAAGCTTTCACAAAGAGAAGAATACCGCTTTGCGGTACAGGATTTCGGTACGGTTCTGCACGGTGTTTTGGAAGATGTGTCGCGGCAGTTAAAAGAGGAGAAAAAATCCTTTTCCCTGTTATCCGATGAAGAACGAAAAAAGCGCGTATCCGAAAGCGTTGTGCGGATTGCCGCAGAGTACGGCAACACCATTTTAAAGGATAACAGCCGTAACGAATACATGATTAAAAGGCTCACCGATTTGGCGGACAGGACGGTCTGGGCAATCGGAAAGCAGTTAGAGCGCGGTGAATTTGCACCCGATGCATATGAAATGAACTTTTTAGTTGATGAGCATGAGGTACTTGGTGACAAGTCGCTTTATATGCAGGGCAAAATTGACCGCATTGATATTTGTGAAGATGATAACAATGTTTATGTGCGCGTGGTGGATTACAAAACCGGCAAATCGGATTTTGATTTGTTAAAGACATTTTACGGCTTAAAATTACAGCTTGTAACATATATGAAGGCGGCACAGCGTATTGAAAAAAAACGGCATCCGGATAAGAATATTATTCCGGCGGGGATTCTTTATTACAATATTGACAATCCGATTATAGAAGTACAGAGCATGCCCGATGAAGAAGATGCAGATTATCGTGAAGCCGTTGATGAAATGATATTGGAAAATCTGCGTATGAAAGGTGTTGTCAATGAGGATACGGAAATTATCCGTAAAATGGATGACCGCGGAGGAAAGTCGGCGGTTATTCCGGTTGCGTTTAAATCAAACGGGGAGCTGGATATGCGAAGCCACATTTACAGCACGCAGAAGTTTGAACAGCTCACAGACTATGTCACCGAAAAGTCGGCAGATATGGCGGCGGGAATTTTTGGTGGAAATGTGGACGTTAATCCGTACCACACGCAGAAGGAAGATGCCTGTACCTATTGTCCGTACCATGCGGTATGCGGTTTTTCACCGGATATTCCGGGAGGGCAGTCCCGCAGCTTAAAGACATTCAGTGATGAGGAAATATGGAAAAAAATCAGGGAAGGAGTTGATGAAAATGGCAAACCGCTGGACAGAAAAACAGTTCAAGGCAATCCGGACAAACGGCTGTAATATTTTAGTTGCTGCCGCCGCAGGTTCGGGTAAAACGGCGGTGCTGGTAGAACGCATTATCCGAAAAATCACGGCAGAAGATGGCACAGACGTGGACAGAATGGTCGTTGTAACCTTTACAAAGGCGGCGGCGGCGGAAATGAAGCAGAGAATCCGTGAGGCGCTCGATGCAATGCTACAGGAGAATCCGGGAAACGAGCGGTTAATCCGTCAGATGACGTTGATTCACAATGCCCCGATTACGACGATTGACAGCTTCTGTTTAAATATTGTGCGCAATTATTTTACGGATATTGAATTAGATCCGGGTTTCAGGATTGCGGATGAAGGTGAAATGAAGCTGCTTGAAAATGATGTTATGGAGGAGATGCTGGAGGAATATTATGCTTCCGAAAATCAGGTGTTCTTTGATTTTGTCGATGCGTATGGAACGGGACGTGACGATACGAAAATCGTGGATATTATTTTAAAATTATACCGCTTTGCAAGAAGCTATCCGTGGCCGGAGGAATGGTTTAAAGACTGCCTGTGCATTTACAGGCAGGCAGATATCGACACGGCAGAACAAAATGCCGCAATCAGTTATCTTTTTGATACGGTCAGAAGACGTTTTAAAGACTATGACAGACAGTATGAAAAACTGGAAAGTATCTGCAATGAGCCGGATGGACCGCTGATGTATGCAGCAGCAGTACAGTCTGACCATGCGGGAATCCGTCAGATTCTGGATACACAGAGTTATGAAGAACTGGTGCGGAAAGTGCGCCTGTTGTCTTTTGAAACGCTTGGAAGAAGCCGCAGTAAGGACATTTCAGAGGTAAAGAAGGCAGCAGTCAAGCAAATCCGCGATGAATATAAGGCTTATGTGACAAAGACGTTACAGGCGAAATTATTTACAAAGGAATTTGCAAATTTATTAGAGGATATCCGGGAAAATAAACCGGCAGTCGAAATGATGATGACACTCGCACAGGATTTTTACAGGCGCATGGATACAGAAAAGCGTGAAAGAAATGTCATTGATTTTAACGATATGGAGCATATGGCACTAAATATTTTAGTCAAAAAAACGGAAAACGGCATGGAATACACCAAAGCGGCAGATGATTTAAGTGCATATTACGAGGAGATTCTCATAGACGAATATCAGGACAGCAATATGCTTCAGGAGGTTATTCTGACTGCGGTATCTAAGGGAAAATATAATGAAGCGGATAACAATATCTACATGGTGGGTGATGTGAAGCAGAGCATTTACAAGTTCCGTCTGGCGTGTCCGAAGCTGTTTATGGATAAGTACAGTACATATACCGATACGGACAGTCCGAATGTCAGGATTGAACTGCAGACCAATTTCCGAAGCCGCGAAAATGTACTTGAATGTACGAATGATGTTTTTTACAGGGCGATGAATCCGTATTTTGCAGAGATTGAGTATGATGACAGGGCAAGGTTAAATGCCGGGTTTGAGTATCCGAAATATCAGGCGCAGAATGAAAATGCGATGACATTTGCAGATGATCCGGATACGATGATTTATATGATTGATATGAATCAGGAAAAACTTTCCCCGGAGGACGAAGACCGTTCCGCAAGAGAGCGTGAAGGCGCTGCTGCCGCGGCTTTGATTCAACGGCTGACACAGCCAAAGGAAGACGGCAGTTTTTATATGGTTTATGATAAAAATGCCGAAAACGGCTACAGGAGAATCCGTTACAGTGACATCGTGATTCTGACAAGGACTGTCAGCGGCTGGGCGGATACATTTGTCAATGTGCTGATGAATGAAGATATTCCGGCATATTGTGACGCGTCAGAAGGATATTTTGATGTGCGTGAGGTCAAACTGCTGTTATCGTATCTTGCCGTAATAGATAATCCACTGCAGGATATTCCCATGGCGGCGGTCATGCTGTCCTTTTTTGGCAGATTTACAACGGAAGAACTCACACAGATTCGCATGAAAGACAACACAAAGCATTTGTATGACGTCATGCAGGAAAGCGATGATAAAAAAGTCGTGCAATTTTTAAAACAACTCGACAGTTTCAGGGAAAAGGCAGAGCGTTATCCGGTCAGTGATGTTTTGTGGGAGCTGATGTATGATACGGGATATTACCACTATGCCGGAACAATGCCGGCAGGTACTCAGCGGCAGGCAAATCTGGATATGCTTTATACAAAGGCGGCGGCATTTGAAAAGACCAGTTACAGCGGACTGTTTCAGTTTCTGCGCTATATTGAGCGCCTTAAAAAATACGAGGTGGATTTTGCGGAAGCTTCCGTGCTTGGTGAAAATGAAAATCTGGTGCGTGTGATGAGTATTCATAAAAGTAAGGGGCTGGAATTTCCGGTTGTCATTCTGGCAGGAATGGGAAAGAGCATTAACCAGATGGATTCCCGCGGGGAAGTGGTCCTGGATACGGACTTTGGTGTCGGAACAAATGTGGTACATTTAGATAAACGTATCAAGAATCCGACTCTGTTAAAATCAGCGGTATCACAAAAGCTTATACAGGAAACAATCAGCGAGGAACTGCGTGTGCTGTATGTTGCCATGACAAGAGCGAGGGAAAAGCTGTATATGATTGGCACCGTAAAAGACGCACAAAAAGCAGTAGAGGGCTGGCAGGCGGTTTCAGATGAATTGCTTGCCGGAGGCTGGTATTCGTACTCGTATGAAGCCGGTTTGAAAAATTATTTTGATATGGTCATGCCGGCAGTATTGCTGCCGCAGAATCTGCGTAAAGGGACGTTTCAGATTGTGGAATTTAAGAAAGAAGAATTGCAGGTAAGTGATGATATTTCAATGGAAGTATCACAGGCAGAGACGGATATTTCAAAAGAAGCAGGGCAGGCGGAGTCTGATATGCGGCAGGCAGCGGAAGCAGGAGAAGTTGCAAAGGCAGAGATGAATGATGCTGGGAATGGCACTGGGCAGCAGAATCCGGCAGGACAGGAATTAGAAAAACTGCCGGATTATCCGTATGCCGATGAACCGGTTATGAAACCGAAGGTCACAGTGTCGGAATTAAAGAAAATGCAGCAGGATTCGGATTTTGCAGAAACTGCCTATATGCCGGAAAGCTTAAAACAGGCAGTGGATGAACAAAATGAAGATGAATTATTGCCGGAATTTATCGCAGGCAGGAAAAAGACGTTACAGGGAAGCCGGAGAGGTACAGCATATCATCGCGTGATGGAATGTATGGACTATGATACAGAACCAGAAAATACTGCTGTAAAAGCATTTTTAAAGCAGCTTGTAGAGGAAGAAAAGCTTACCAAACAGCAGGCAGACAGTATCCGTGTATCCGATATTGTTGCATTTATGAAAAATCCACTGTTTGAACGGATGAAACGGGCAAAACAGGCAGGTGTTTTTCATACGGAACAACCGTTTGTCTTTATTGATTTATCCGAACAGTCTGATAAATCAAAACAGGACGATACGAACCAGCCGGATAAAAACAATGGCGGACAGTTGATCCAGGGTGTTATTGATGTATATTTTGAAGAAGATGGAAGTCTTATTCTGGTGGATTACAAAACGGATAAGGTGTCAAAAAAAGGCGGTGAAGACGAATTGCGCAGGCGGTATGCACTCCAGTTAGAATACTATGCAAAAGCGCTGTCGCAGCTGCTTCAGAAACCTGTAAAGGAAAAAATTATCTATTCATTTTCATTGGGGAAAGATATCGTGCTTGAATAATTTTAATATCATCGTGGAAAACAAAGACAAGACCGTGTTTGTTTTCCACGATTTTTTAGGAAATAAAAGCACAAGAATTAGGAAATCTTTGCAAGCTGTGTACTGTGCTTCATAATGACATCCTTCATAACAAGGATATCAGACTGGATTGATTCAAGCTGGTTTATACCCTGGGAATATCTTTCATATGTAGATACATAGCAGGACTCAATCGTGTTCAGACGTGGAACAACATTCTGTTCCAGTGTGAGGTTAATCTGCGTAAGCTGTGACTGCAAAGAATCCCTTGTTTCGGCGATTTCGGTACGGAGAGAACTTTGTAAAGAATCCCTTGTTTCAGCAATCTCAGCATGCAGGGCTTCGCGTGTTTCGGCGATTTCAGCACGAAGAGAATTCTGCAAGGAATCCCTTGTTTCGGCGATTTCGGCACGGAGGGAACTTTGCAAAGAATCCCGCGTTTCGGCGATTTCAGTACGAAGAGAATTCTGCATATTTTCCAGCATACCAGATATTTCCCCTAATAAGTAGGTTACGGTTTTGTTGGATAACTCGTTTGACATATTTTCACCACCTTTCGTATTCTTAGTATACAGATAATAACATACTATAACGCATTTGTCTATATTTATTTGACCGTAATTTCAGATGAAATTTTTAAAGGGCATTTTGTTTTCGGATAACAGTTGTCTTCAAAGAAGGGGTATAGTATAATAATACAAATTGTTTTAATCGCAGATAAGAAATCACTTAGGAATGGAGTTTAGTATGGAAACAGGAAAGGTCATTGAGGCTGCAATTGCTTATTTTGAAAATGATATTCGCAGAATCAGCCATTTGCTGAAAGTATATGGTTTTGCAAAGGCGATTGGAGAGAAGGAACAGCTGGATTTATTTACAATGGAATGTCTGGAAACCGCGGCAGTGCTTCATGATATCGGCATTAAAATATCAGAGGAAAAATATCAATCCAGTGCAGGAAAGTATCAGGAACTGGAGGGACCACCGGTGGCTGCTGTAATTTTAAAGAAACTGGAATTTCCGGCGCCGGTGACAGAGCGGGTGGCATATCTGATTGGACACCATCACACCTATGATAAAATAGAGGGAATGGATTATCAGATTTTAGTTGAGGCAGATTTTCTGGTAAATATCAATGAAGACGGCTTGGACAGCAGTAAGCAGGGGCTGGATTCTATCCGGAAAATCAAAGAAAATATTTTTAAAACGAAAACAGGAACTAAAATATTAGAGTCCATATATCTGAGTAAAGTAAATTAAAAGAAATGGAGAAAAAAATGGCAAATCAGGTCAATAGCAGTACATTTAAAAAGAATCAGTCACAGAAGAAAAAGAATCCGTGGATACCGCTGGTTGTTATCGTAGTTCTTGCGTTGTTAATGGTCTTGTTAAACTATTTTATGTTAGATGTAACCAATGCGGTATATCAGACACAGCAGGAAACCGTACAGACAGAATCAACTACGGCAGAGTAAAGCAACAGTCAACAAAAGCAAACAAAAAGGAGAAATTTCTAAAATCAGAAATTTCTCCTTAATTTTTTACGCAATATTTTTATGCGGTAATTGTTGTTCCTGTCTTTCCGGCAAGACTTGATTTTGCCTTGTCAAGGTTTGAAATAACGGCCTTTCTTTCGGAATCAGCAGTTACGAAACGAATGGAAGCGTCAACCTTTGGAAATGTTGTCTTTGCAGGGAAATGACCGGCTTTGATATAAGTGTGTAAGTCGGAAGCAGAAACCTGTTCAAAGACTTTTTCATTTGGTGTTCCTTTTTCAATTGTAAGATTGTCGTATGCTGTCAGGAATAATAAAGTCTGTGCGTTGACCAGTTCTGCCAGTTTGGCAGCAGTGTAGTCCTTTTCAATAATGGCGCTGGCACCTTTTAAATGTGTTCCCTGCTGTAGTACAGGGATACCACCGCCGCCGGCAGCGATTACAATCTGGTCTGCATCAAGCAGTGCCTTTACGGCATCAATTTCATAAATGTCGATTGGCAGTGGAGCAGCGATAATTCTTCTGAATTTACCCGGTTCTTCTTCAACAACATGGTTGCCTTTTTCTTCCTCGGCTTCGGCTTCTTCTTTTGACATAAATCTGCCAATGATTTTGGAAGGTTCGCTGAATGCCGCATCAAACGGGTCTACACGGACCTGTGTAATGATTGTAGAAACAGTTTTATAAATGCCGCGGTTTAATAATTCCTCGCGGATTGCATTCTGTAAGTCGTAACCGATATATCCCTCACTCATTGCACCGCAGACGGACATCGGGGCAACGGTTCTGTCGTCTGGATTTAAACGGGCAAATTCAGTCATTGCAGTCTGAATCATGCCGACCTGCGGACCGTTGCTGTGCGTAATGACAATCTGATATTTTTCTTCTACTAAATCTGCAATTGCAGCAGCAGCTTTTTTAACATTTTCCTGCTGTTCCGGGAAAGTTTCACCAAAAGAATTTCTTCCGAGAGCAACAACGATTCTTTTCTTATCCATATTAATCCTCATTTCTGCGCACGCTTTGTAATTCTAAGTTGTATTGCACATAACAGGCTTGTGCCAAGTGCGCAAAGTCACAAATCCTGCAAATGAATTCTGATACTTTATTATAAAATATTTGCAGGGAAAAAGCAAATATTATCAAGCATGAAAAATAAACAGCATTTTTGGCAGATGAGAAATCGCCGGGCGCAAGTAGTAACATTGAAGATATTTACCATATAATAAATACAGATAGGTGGAGGGTAAATAGCTTTGGCGGTATTTACATCGCAGATTTATGACAAAGCTGCTCGAAAGTGAGGAGTTGTATGCAGACAGGAGTTGCAATTGTAGATACAGGAATTTACCGGCATAGAGATTTTGGCAGCCGTATTACCGGTTTCGTTGATTTGGTTCATGGGAAAAACAGCGCTTATGATGATAGCGGACACGGGACACATATCGCGGGAATCATAGGCGGGGACGGGAGTGCATCCCGTGGACGGTATAAAGGAATTGCCCCGCATTCGGCACTGATAGGCGTAAAAGTTCTGGATGCACAGGGAAACGGGAAAATTTCAGATGTGGTGGAAGGACTCCGATGGATTTTAGAAAAGAGAGAGCGGTATAATATCCGGGTTGTTAATATTTCGTTCGGAACGGTACCGGACCATGATGTGCAGGAAGAAAAACAGCTTAACCGGCAGGTGGAACAGCTATGGGATGCCGGAATTGTTGTGGTAGCGGCGGCAGGAAACAGCGGACCGGACAGAAACAGTATCACCGCACCGGGAAACTGTAAAAAAATTATAACCGTCGGTTCGTATGACGATACCAATTTTTCGGGTGTACGCGGAAGGAAAGTGCGGTATTATTCCGGCAGAGGACCGACGGAGGAATGTGTGATCAAGCCAGAGGTTGTTGTGACAGGATCCAATATTATTGCGTGCAGCAACCGTAAGGATGCATATGCAAAAAAAAGCGGAACATCAATGTCTGCTCCCATTGTCAGCGGAGCAGTTGCCAGACTTTTAGAGGAAAGACCGGACTATACACCGAAAGGTGTAAAAATGCGGCTGTTAAAGTGCTGTGAGACTATTGCCATTCCGGAAAATCAGCAGGGTTTCGGCGTACTGAACATAGTGAAATTTATAACGAGTGGATAAAATAGTGTATGGTCATATGGTTTATTTGAAAAAATACAGGATTTAATGTGATTATACTTATAATTATAAAAATGTGTTATTATAATACAGAATACATTTTTCAGGGGGAATGAGTACAAAAGAAACTGGAGGAGGAAAAATGTACGTTTGCTATTCTAGAAGCAAAAACGAAAGTCATGCAAAAGCCGTTTTGTATCACTTGGAAAATTGGGGATTTACAATGCCTGAAGAAGACGGAGAGAAAAATATTATGAGGGAGGTGACGTATGAACAGGAATGTGAAAGTATCGCAAGGCATCAGGAAGCCGTAGTAGTTTTAACACCGCAGCTGATACAGGATATAACAGCTCTTGTGGAGCTGGATATTTTAAAAAGCAGCTTTGAAAAGGGCAGAATTAAAATTGTTGTATTTTTATACGGGGTTGAATCTTCTACACTGCCGCAAAGACTTTCGTGGCTTGGAAAGGCACAGCTTGTGCGGGTTACGGGAATGGAATCGGTATTTGAGGGAATGTGCCATGCAGTGGCAGTGCGGATTGAGGAGGAGCTGTTTAAACAGGGTGATTTTAACAGCTGTAAGAAGAAATTTTATGCGTTTTTGGCACGGGATGCGTATTTAAAACGCATTTTTCGTGAGTATACAAGTCTGGAAGCGTATGCCGCAGGAACAAAGATTGTGCTTATTTATGCAATGTACTGTTATATTGAAATGAGGTACACAACAAGGATAACGGAGCCGTTTTACGGCAATTGTATCCGTAAACTGTATGAAAATGTAGATTATTATACACAGTGGGGAACATTGCAGTTAAGAATTGCGGAACGCAGTCTGTTTTTAAGCATTTGTCATATGAAAGAAATACCGGAAGAAAAAGCAGTTTAGATTTATGCGCAGGGAAAGAAGATAGGGGAAATAAATAGAACTTGACAAAAGAGTTAGACAGGGCTAACATTATGAAAGAAGTTAGCATTGTCTAACTCTTTTTATGTTACGATAAATGAACATAGTCGGTAAGGAGAAATTTATGTTTTTAGAGATTGAACAATTACGGAAAAGTTATGGAACGGGTGAAAACAAAGTGGAGGTTTTAAAAGGGATACAGCTTGGTGTGGAGAAAGGGAAAATCTGCGTACTGCTGGGACCTTCCGGTTCGGGAAAATCTACACTGCTTAATATCGTAGGAGGCATTGACACGGCAGATTCCGGCAGTGTTACCGTAGCAGGCGAGGTTATGCAGAGCATGAACGACAGGCAGCTGACAGAATACAGAAGAAAGCATTTAGGCTATGTATTTCAGGCATATAATCTTATCGGAAATCTGACGGTACGTGAAAATATCGAAGTCGGCGCATATTTAAGCAGCCGGCCGTTAGATATTGATGAACTGCTTGATGTGCTGGGACTGACAGAACATCAGAACAAAATTCCGAGCCAGTTGTCCGGTGGTCAGCAGCAGCGGACGGCAATCGGCAGGGCAATCGTGAAAAATCCGGATATTCTGCTCTGCGACGAGCCGACCGGCGCCCTCGATTATCATACCTCAAAGGATATTCTGGCACTGATTGAGCGGGTCAATCAGAAATACGGCAATACAATTGTTATAGTTACCCACAATGACGCGATTAAAAATATGGCAGACCAGATTGTAAAGCTCAAAGACGGTCAGATTCAGGATGTTGAAATGAATGCCGCTAAAGTACCGGCGGAGCAGTTAGAGTGGTAAAACGGGGAGGTAAACAGCATGAAAAATCCATTGCGAAAGCGTTTTTTAAGGGAATTAAAGCAGGATTTCGGAAAATATGCCGTGATATTTTTGTTTATAACACTGACAATCGGGTTTATTTCAGGTTTTCTGGTCGCTGATAACAGCATGACCCATGCATACGATGAAAGCTTTGAAAAATACAATATTGAAGACGGCAATTTTGAATTGGAACAAAAGGCAGATGCGGTACTGCTTAAAAAAGTAGAAACAGAAAATGATGTGGTGCTGTATGAGAACTTTTATAAGGAAGTACCAAAAGCCATCGCAAATGCGACACTGCGTATTTTCGGCGAGAGAAATGATATAAACCTGGTGTGTGTCATGGAAGGCAGAGCACCGCAGAAGGACGGAGAGATTGCACTCGACCGCCTGTTTGCCGAAAACAGGGAATTAAAAATCGGGGATTCGGTTGTTCTTGGCGGAGAGAAGCTTGAGATTGTAGGAACAGTGGCACTGTCCGATTATAGCGCGCAGTTTCAGAACAATTCGGATATGATGTTTGATGCAACAAACTTTGGTGTTGCCATTGTAACGAAAGGTCAGTATGACAAAATGGACGCAGGAACGGAGCATTTCATATATTCATGGAAAAATAATAAGACGGATTTGACGGATTCACAGCAGCGTGATTTGTCCGATGACATTTTAAAACAGCTCGTTTCCCTGCGGGCGGGCATTACCAATATTACACCGGCAGTAGAAAATCAGGCCATTCATTTTACGGGTGATGATATGGGCAGTGATAAGAGCATGATCCAGGTACTTTTATATGTCATCATGGTTATTCTGTCATTTATTTTCAGTGTAACGATTGCAAGCATTATTGAAAAGGAAGCTTCTGAAATCGGTACAATGAGGGCACTTGGCTTTACCAGAGGTGAACTGCTGCGTCACTATATTACACTTCCGGTTACGGTAACACTGATTTCCTGTGTGCTGGGAAATATATTGGGATATACAGTATTTAAAGATGTCATGGCAGGAATGTATTATCACAGTTACAGTCTTCCGACATATATTACATTGTGGAATCCTTATGCATTTGTGATTACAACGGTTGTGCCGTGCATGATTATGATTGTGGTCAATACAATTGTATTGTATACAAAGTTAAAATTATCACCGCTTAAATTCCTGCGCCACGATTTAAACCACTGGCGTGAAAAAAAGGCAGTGCGCCTGCCAAAGGTTTCTTTTATGGCAAGATTCCGGATGCGTATCCTGATTCAGAACAAGGTAAATTATCTTGTGATGTTTTTAGGCGTAACATTTGCAAGTCTGCTCATTTTCTTCGGACTTTTGATGACACCGCTTTTAGACCACTACGGTATGCTGGTAGAGGAAAATATGATCAGCGATTACCAGTACGTGTTAAAAATGCCGGTGCAGACGAAAAATGAAGCTGCGGAAAAGTATGCGGTCAAGTCACTGATACTGGATAAAACCGACAGAAAATTAAAGGAAGAAATCAATGTCTACGGCATCCGTGAAGATTCAGATTACATTACAGGCATTGAGTTACAAAAAAACGGCAACGGGGTCTATGCTTCTGAGGGTATTTTAGAAAAATATAAACTTTCAGTCGGCGATATGCTTGCGCTAAAAGACGAGTACAGCGATGACACCTATGAATTTGAAATCCTTGGCACGTATCCTTATCCGGCATCCTTTACGTTATTTATAAGCAACAGCCGGTTTGAAGAACTGTTTGACAAGGAAGAAGGCTATTTTAACGGATATTTCAGCAATGAAGAACTGACCGATTTGGACAGTAAGGCAGTAGCGGTAACGATTACATATGATGATATGACAAAGGTTGTGCGACAGTTAAAGGATTCCATGGGACAGATATTCCCGCTGATAACAGTATTTTCCGTATTTATGGCAGTCCTGATTTTCTATCTTCTGTCAAAAATTGTGGTGGAAAAAAATGCAACGGCAATTTCCATGCTGCGTATTTTAGGGTATAATAAATCAGAAACCGCAAAGCTGTATATGATGTCTACCACGATTGCAGCCGTGATTTCTGTATTGTTAAGCCTTGGCATTGCGGCTGTTGTGATGCGGGTGCTTTACGACTATTTTATGCAGGAACTGGCAGGCTGGCTTACCTACTACGTGGACCTGGCAAATTATGTGTGGGCAGTTGTACTGGGACTGGCATCATACGGTGTTTCAGCGGCGTTACAGTATCGCAAAATAGGAAAAGTAGGCTTAGAAGCAGCACTCAAGAGGACAGATTTATAAAACGACATTGCAGTGCTTAAATTGTTAAGAAAAATTTAAGAAGAATCAAAACTCCTTTCTAAGATTTCCTTCCTATACTACATGCATGCTTAGAAAAGGAGGAAGCAATGGAAGCTAATATATTAGTTGTTGAAGATGAAAAAGATTTAAGAAATATTATAAAGAAACGTCTGGTAAGAGAGCATTATAGTGTGGATGTCTGTGGAGATGGAGAAGAAGCGCTAGATTATATGGAGATGACATCGTATGATGGAGTTCTTCTCGACATCATGCTTCCTGGGAAGGATGGTTTTGCGGTTTTAAAGGAAGTCAGGCAGATGGGAAATGATACACCAATTCTCTTACTGACTGCAAGGGATGGCATTGAGGACCGGGTAAAGGGGCTTGACCTAGGGGCCGATGATTATCTGATCAAGCCGTTCGCGTTTGAAGAGTTACTCGCAAGAATCCGCGTGATGATGCGGAGAAAACCCCAATTTGTAACGAATCAGTTAAAGATTGCAGATCTTACTCTGGATCGGGATACAAGAATTGTGACAAGAGCTGGAAAAGAGATCAGTTTGTCGTCAAAAGAATTTATGGTGTTAGAATGTCTGATGCGGAATCAGAATATCGTGATGACGAGGCAGCAGATTGAACAAAATGCATGGAATTATGATTATGAGGGAGGGTCGAATGTTATTGATGTATATATAAGATATCTCCGAAAGAAAATTGATGCAGGATATGAGAAAAAACTGATCCATACGGTACGCGGAACAGGCTATGTGATGAGGGAAGAATGATGAAGCAGATGACGATCAAGAAAAAGGTCACATTATGGTATACAGGGATCATTGCACTTATTTTAGGAATGGTTCTTGCCTTTATGTTTTACTTTGTCGATAAAGTCGGGATTTCAGCGACAGAAGAAGAAGTCAGTGCGGCAGTGACTGGATTTTCTGCGAACTTTCAATTTCAGGATGGAACCTATTATTTATCAGAAGATACTCAGTTTTATCAGGATGGAGTCATGTTTTGTGTCTATGATGACAACGGGAAATTATTATATGGCACAATGCCAGAGAAATTTCCGAAACAGACGATCTTAAAGTCTCATACACCGAGGGTCATTACATCCGGTAGCAGCAAATGGATGGTATATGACAGTGTGCATACCTATGGAAAGAATAAGGCTATATGGATCAGGGGAATCACATCCATTCATGCGATCGAAGTATTTATGACAACATCTCAGAAAATGATGATCGTCTTATATCCCGTGTTCATTTTATTGATAGCAATGACAGGATATTTTATGCTGAAACGTGCATTAAAGCAGGTGGATCTGATCTGTGATCAGGTAGAGAATATCAGTTATGGAAAGGATCTTACTAAAAGGCTTCCATTGCCAAAAGTAAGAGATGAATTGTATGAATTATCTCATAAATTTAATCAAATGTTCGAAAGACTGGAAGAATCCTTTGAAAAAGAACAGCAGTTTACAGCAGATGTATCCCATGAACTTCGAACTCCAGTGACCGTGATCATTTCTCAATGCGAATATTTGATCGAAGATCCAGTATTAGAGGAAGAGGAAAAAGAAGAGATCATGATCATTCTAAGACAGGCAAGACGCATGTCGAAATTGATCAATGAGATGTTAATGATCGCAAGAGGTGAGATGAGCGAATCTTATGATATGGAAGAAGTTGATCTCATACTATTGACAGAAGTTATCGTAGAAGAATTGCGCGAGCAGGCAGAGCAAAAGAAGATTCAGATATCTGTTTTCAGTGATCGAGATGTAAAGATGATGGGAAATCATACATTATTATTACGAATGATGATGAATCTTGTTCAGAATGCGATCAGCTATGGAAAGGAACATGGTCATATTGATATTCTATGGAAAGAACAAGGAGATATGATCATAGGAGAAGTAAAGGATGATGGGATAGGGATCGCTCAGGAAGATATTCCTAAGATCTGGGATCGTTTTTACCGGGTAGATAAAAGCCGTTCCAGAGAGAATGGAGGAACTGGACTTGGTCTTTCGATGGTTCACTTTATCGTGGCAGTTCATGGCGGGAAAATACATGTGGAAAGCAAAAAAGGAGAAGGAACAAGTTTTATATTTCAGTTTCCAAAAATATTAGAAAGTAGAAAAGGATAGATACCAAAGTTAATAAGGCATCTATCCTTTTTACAATCACAATAAATTACTGAATATGTTTCAACCCTTCACAAATGCTATCAAGTACAAAATCATCTCCAAGTGAAGTGTCCAGTGTCAGATGGTAGTTTCTGGATAATCCCCATGGTTGATGCGTATAATAATGATAGTTATCAGAACGCTTGTGGTTCATCTGGATTGCTTTCGTCAGTGCCGCATCATGAGATAAGTTTTCCGTTCTCATAATTCGTTTCACACGATACTCGGCAGGTGCATGTAAGAAGATTCGCATGCAATGAGGGTGGTTTTTTAAGATATAATCAGCACAACGACCGATCACAACACAATTTCCTTTTGAAGCAAGCTCATTGATTACTTTAGATTCTGCCGCAAAGATTTTATCTTTTGGAGCTGGGTTCTGTGGTGCGTGAGAATATACCTGATTCATTAGATCATAAAGCAGAGAACTACGCATCTGTTCATCATTATTCTTAATAAATTCAGGATCATAACCAGTAGAACCTGCAGCCATCTGAATGATCTCATTGTCATAGAAATCAAATCCAAGACGTTTTGCAAGAGCTTCTCCAAGGTCATGTCCACCGCTTCCATATTCACGAGCGATTGTAATGACAATAGGA
>ERZ833963.87-NODE-87-length-134390-cov-31.078364_pt1 | contig 134390 bp, 143 predicted proteins | sample MGYA00519693_ERZ833963 | MGnify/ENA primary metagenome ERZ833963 (study PRJEB31850, sample SAMEA3708748) | human gut metagenome | biome: human gut; feature: human-associated habitat; material: faeces | place: China | collected 2014 ...
ACCAATGACACGGGGATTTTCAGTCCCCTGCTCTACCGACTGAGCTACAGAGGCAAACAACAGGTATGATTATACACGAAGGAGGGACATCTGTCAAGCGCGTTTTTACAATTTTCTGCCGGATTTTGCCTGAATTTCAAAAAATAAAGCAGCTGCTGCCGTGCCCCGGGTCATCGGGGCACGGCGCAGCTGCATAAACAGCATGGCAAACGCGGTCAATCGCGGCGGAAGATGTCGCGTGTATAGACCTTTTCCTTTACGTCGTCCAGGCATTTGTCATAGCGGTTTGCCAGAATGGCCTGCGACTGTGCTTTGAACCTGTCCAAATCGTTGACAACAACACTGCCAAAGAAGGTCTCGCCATCCTGCAGCGTCGGCTCATAGATGATGACCGTCGCCCCCTTGGCCTTGATGCGCTTCATGACACCCTGAATCGAGCTCTGGCGGAAGTTATCGCTGTTGCTCTTCATCGTCAGGCGGTAGACGCCGATGGTCACGGGCTTTTCCCTGCCGGCGTCATACTCATTCTCGTCGGCGTAGCCGTAGTACCCGGCCAGCTTCAGCACACGGTCCGCGATAAAGTCCTTGCGGGTGCGGTTGCTGTCAACAATGGCCTCGATCAGCTTTTCGGGCACATCGGCATAGTTGGCCAGCAGCTGCTTGGTATCCTTGGGCAGGCAGTAGCCGCCGTAGCCGAAGCTGGGATTATTGTAGTGGCTGCCGATACGCGGGTCAAGGCAGACACCGTCGATGATCTGCTGGGTATTCAGACCCTTGCTCTCGGCATAGGTGTCCAGCTCATTGAAGTACGCCACGCGCAGCGCCAGATAGGTGTTGGCAAACAGCTTGACAGCCTCGGCCTCGGTGAAGCCCATGAACAGCGTGTCGATGTTCTCCTTGATAGCTCCCTCCTGCAGCAGCCCCGCAAAGGTGTGCGCTGCCTCCACCAGGCGCGGGTCGTTCAGGTCAGTGCCGACAATGATGCGGCTCGGGTAAAGGTTGTCGTAGAGTGCCTTCGACTCGCGCAGGAACTCGGGGCTGAATATGATGTTGCTGCTGCCGAATTTTTCGCGCACCGACACCGTGTAGCCCACGGGAATCGTCGACTTGATGACCATGATGGCGTTGGGGTTGTACTGCATGACAAGCTGAATGACCGCCTCGACAGCCGAGGTGTCAAAGTGCTGGGTGCGGCTGTCGTAGTTTGTGGGCGCGGCGATGACGACAAAGTCCGCGCCGCTGTACGCCTGTGCCGGGTCAAGTGTGGCGGTCAGTTTCAGTTCCTTTTCGGCCAGGTATTTTTCAATGTATTCGTCCCGGATCGGAGATTTGCGCCGGTTGATGAGATCGACCTTGGCCGGGATCACGTCAATCGCGCAGACCTCGTGGTGCTGCGCCAGCAGCGTTGCAATGGAAAGTCCCACATAGCCCATTCCCGCAACCGCAATTTTAAGCATTTTGTCCATAGCCGATTCCTTCTCCGTGTTATTTTGGCGGCACCGGCGGACGCAGTGTGCATCCTGCGGTGCTTTTGTTTTGGTATTGTCTTATAATAAATGTATTATAACACGAAGTTGGGAGTGTGGCAACCGGGCGGCGGGCAGTTTACGCATGCCGCTTTTTGTCCAGACGAATTTTATCGCTTATCATGGCAATAAATTCACTGTTCGTCGGCTTGCCGCGCAGGTTGTGGATCGTGTAGCCAAAGTAGCTGTTCAGCGTGTCCACGTCGCCGCGGTCCCAGGCGACCTCGATGGCGTGGCGGATCGCGCGCTCGACGCGGCTGGCCGTGGTCATGTTGCGCTTGGCGATTTCGGGATAAAGCCGCTTGGTCACGGCGTTGATGTACCCGTGATCGGAGATCGTCAGCAGAATGGCGTCGCGCAGGAACTGGTAACCCTTGATGTGCGCGGGTACGCCGATCTGGTGCAGAATTTCCGTCACGGTCAGCTCATCGCTGTCCTGCGAGACGACCTGCGGGCGCATCGTGTTGCCCGCCGCCTTCAGCACACGGCTGACGAGGACCGACTCGTCAAACGGCTTGACGAAGAAGAACGAGAACCCGCTGTCAAGAAGTTCCTGCTCCATCTCCTCGCTCTGGAATGCCCCCGTGACGAAGAACGTCGTGTGGGTGCTGCTGGTGTTCTGGGCCTCGTAGCGCTGCTTGACCGTGATCGCGTCCAAGTCCGGCATGAACGCATCCAGCAGAACGGCCTGCGGATGAACGGCCAGAAGGGTTTCCAGGGCCTTGGTGCCGTTCTTCTCGCAGACGGTCACGGCAATGCCTTTGGCTTCCAGCGCACGGCGGCACACAGCGGACACCTGCGTGTCCGTGTCGGTCATTACAAATTTGATCTTTTCCATCGTCACATATCCTCCATACATTTTGAGCTGCGCGTACCCCGCGCGTAAACTTCGCTCGGCTTCTGTTTACATTGGGAATTCTACCATATTTTCCCACATTTATCAATAGATTTCCCGCTGTTTATTGTTATTTCCCGAAATTTTCGTTCGACAATTTTTTCTATAATTCGTCAGTCATCGGCAAGATAGTACACGTATCAACATCATTTTATTCTTTTCGTCGTTTTTGTTGTCGGTCAGCAGTCCCTCTTTTTCGCCCGCTGCGTCTCACTTTCGGCGCTCATTTGCTGCTGGCGACAGCATCCGCTTTTTCCAGCATGGTTGTCGCAAAGATTGCGTAGCCTCTGCTCGGATCGTTCACCAGCACATGTGTAAGCACTGCCGCCAGACGGCCATTCTGCACGATGGGCGAACCGCTCATGCCCTGCACTACGCCGCCGGTGGCATCAAGCAGGCGCTTGTCCGTCACGCGGATCAGCAGGTTTCGGTTCGGGTCGCTGCCGGTCATCGTCACACGCTCGACCTGAATCGTATAGGGCTGCGCCGCCGTGCCCAGCACAGTGGTCCACAGCTCGGCCTCGCCGGGCGTGACCTCCTGCAAATTTGCCACGGGCAGTACCGGGGCGGTGCAGCTGCCGGTGTAGCTGCCGTAGACCCCGGCGGCATCGTTGGCCAACACGGTTCCGGCTGGTGCGGCGGCGAACTCCCCGCGCAGCTCGCCCGGGCTGCCCGCTGCGCCGCGGATGCAGCCGGTAATCGTCACCGGGACGATTTCCCCGGAGAGCAGCGTCAGGTCCGCACCTGTGTCGGCATCGCTGATGGAATGCCCCAGCCCCGCGAATGTGCCGCGTTGCGGGTCCACAAAGCTCATTGTGCCGATGCCTGCGCCCGAGTCCCGCACCCAGACGCCCGCCTTGTAGTGACCGTTTTCGTCCGCCGTCGGGGTCAGCGTCGCCGTGTGCCGGGCACCGCTGCGCCGATACACCACGGTCAGGGGTGCGCCGCCCGCCGCCTGAATGGCCGCGGTCAGGTCCTCGTTGCTGCGTACCGGCCTGCCGTTGGCGGAGACGATCAAATCGCCCAGCCGCAGCCCGGCTGCCTTGGCGGGGTTCTCACTGCCCAGCGCCGTGTAGCGATCCGAGAACGCCACGACAAGCGCCCCGTCGGAGAACAGCTTGACGCCGAACGGTGTCCCGCAGACCTGCACGGTGCGCCGCTCGGTGCTGACGGCACGCACGGTCTTGACCGGCAGCGTGCCGAACAGCGTCAGCGTGACGTTGGCGCTTGTGTCAGGCGTCGTGCTGTCCGCGGCCACGCTCCCCTGCCGCTTTTTTACGGTCAGGTAGGGCATCGAGGCAATTTCCAGCTCCGCCGCCGGGCCGTCGGTGTAAAGTGTATCCGGCAAAGCCGCCGCCAGGCCCGCCAGTACCACGGCCGCCAGCAGGGCCGCTGCCGCCAGCAGGGCCGCCGCATGCCGTAAAAATTTGTGTCGGTGCATATTCATCCCTCGCTTTGGGATTAGAATGTGCAGGCAGTCCGCGGATTATGTCACAAAAAGCCCCCTGCATCGCGGGGATGCAGGGGGCTTGGGTCAGGCGGTTTCTTCTTCCTTGCTGCCGTGCAGCAGGTCGGCCACCGGGCTGATGGCCATATAGGCGTTTGCGTCGACACCCTTGACCAGCGTCTTGAGCTTGACGGTCTGGAAGCGGTTGACCACAACGTACAGCACCGTCTTGGGCGTGTCCGAGTAGAAGCCGTGGGCGTCTATGATGGTCAGGCCCGTGCCGAATTCCTCCGACACGGCGCGGGCGATCTCGTCCGGGTGGGTCGTGATGATCATGGCTGCCTTAGCGCTGTCAAGGCCGTCCACGATGAAGTCTACGGTCTTGGAGCCCGCCGCGTAGGTGACGATGGAGTAGAGCGGCAGTATCCAACTGCCCATGACGATGCCGCAGATCATGTACAGCAGCACGTTGTAAATCAGCACAAATGTACCGACGGACAGCCCGAGCGGCTTTGCAAAGATGACGGCGACGACCTCAATGCCGTCCATCGCCCCGCCGTAGCGGATGGCCAGGCCGCTGCCAACGCCCGAGATGATGCCGCCGAACAGCGCACACAAAAACAAATCCGTGCCCGCCAGCGGCGAGGCAATGCTGACGTCGATGGGCAGCACATCGGTGATGAGCCAGGCCGCCACCGAGTAGACGCAGACCGTGAAGATGGCGTAAATCGAGAACACCGCCCCCTGCCGCTTGAAGCCGAACAGCAGCAGCGGGATGTTGAGCAGGATCAGGAAGAAGGACAGCGAAAGATAGTCCGGCGTCAGCTGGGAGAGCAGGATGGATGTACCGGAGATGCCGCTGTCGTACAGCTGTACCGGCGCAATAAACAGCGTTACACCGATAGCATTGATGATGCCCGCGATCAGCAGCATCAAAAAATGGAAGGGCGAGAGCTTGGCTAGGATGTTCTTTTTCAAAGTCTACCTCCGTGGTCACAGGCTGGCAGGCGGTTTGCCTATAGTATACCGTACAGCAGGGACACACGTCCATAGATAAAACGTAAATTGTGCGCAAGCCTTCCTTTATTAAAGCGGATGCCCGTGTCAATATAGTTTTGCCATTGACAAACCGCACAAAAAAACGTATACTAATTTTGTTATGCGGCTATGGCGGAATTGGCAGACGCGCTGGTTTTAGGGTCCAGTGTCCACGACGTGCAGGTTCAAGTCCTGTTAGCCGCACCAAAGGAAATGACCGAGGTATATCCCCTGCGGGGGGATGTACCTCGGTCATTTTTATTTTTCGGTTGTCTCTGCCGGTACCACACCGTACTCGTCGGCGCTGACGGGGTCTGCATAGACGGCGTAGCGCTGGGGGGTGTGGGTCAGGATGCCGAAGGGGTAGCAGGTGTACAGGATGCAGCTGGGCTCCTCGGCACCCCAGCGCACCTTGTCGACGTCGGTCTCCTGAATGACCTGCATGTCGGTGACTTTATAGGTAAAGTCGCCCCAGTCGGTCTCCAGATGAATGATGGCACCGAGCTGCGTCGAGCCAAGGTCCGAGAAGTACGTGCCCGTATGCCCACCGATAAAGACTGTGCCGTTCTCGCCGGGCAAGACGCAGTCACTCTCGGCGCGGCAGCCAGCGCCGCGGCCAAACTGGCCCTCGCTGTCGCCCCAATAGAGGGCGCAGTCCACGTTTGTGCCTTCGACCCAGATGCGGCCCAGCTTATCGCCGTACTGCACGCTGTCGTGCTCGGTCTGCGCAGCGGTGACCTGCTCGGCACGCTTCGCGGCGGCTGCTTCGGCGGCCAGGCGTTCTTTCTCCTGACGGGCTGCCTCGGCGGCTTCACTGGCGGCGCGGGCAGCCTCCTCCTCGGCGGCTTTGGCGGCCTCGCTGGCAGCAGCGGCACTGGCCGCAGCGGCAGCTTCGGCAACTCTCTGCCGGTTTTTGGAGATGACCAGCGCCGCCGCTATGCCGACGCAGACGGCCAGCGCCAATGCGCAGAGGGCCAGGCACTTTGCCATCCGTCTGCGGCTCATGCGTTGTGCTCCCGGCTGGCGAGGTAAGCAGCGGGGCCGCTCTGGTACAGGTCGCCGCCGTGGGTGTCCAGCAGGACCGTCAGCGGGAAGTCCTTAACCACCAGCTTACGCACCGCCTCACAGCCGAGGTCCGGCCACGCAATGATCTCACAGCTCTGCACACTGCCGGCCATCAGGGCGCCGGCCCCGCCGATGGCGGCCAGATAGACCGCGCCGTTTTTGACGACGGACTGCTTGACGGCATTGGTGCGCTTGCCCTTGCCGATCATGCAGGCCAGTCCCAGATCCAGCAGCCGCGGCGTATAGGCGTCCATACGGCCCGAGGTCGTGGGGCCTGCCGCGCCGATGGCACAGCCCGGGCGCTCCGGCGTGGGGCCGACGTAGTAGATGGCCGCGCCCTCAATGGGGAACGGCAGCGGCTCGCCCTTGTCCAGCAGCTCCATCATGCGGGCGTGGGCGGCGTCACGGGCGGTGTAGACCACGCCCGACAGCAGCACGGTGTCCCCTGCTTTCAGCGGTGCAAGATCCTGCTTGGAGAGGGGCGTTTTCAGTACATATTGCATCGTTGCGCCTCCTTACAGCGTGCGGCTGGCGCGGCGGGTAACGTGGCAGCTGATGTTGACGGCCACGGGCAGGCAGGCCACATGGGTAGGCTTTTGCTCAATGGCAACCCCCAGACAGGTCGTGGCACCGCCAAAGCCCTGCGGGCCAAAGCCTGTGGCATTGATGGCGTCCAGCAGCTCCTTTTCCAGCGCTGCATAATACGGGTCGGCGTTTGGTTCGTCCAGCGGGCGCAGCAGTGCCTTTTTGGCCAACGCTGCGCAGTGGTCGAAGCTGCCGCCGATGCCGATACCCAGCACAATGGGCGGGCAGGGGTTGGCTCCGGCCTGCTCCACCGTGTCAAGCACGAATTTTTTCACGCCCTCGACGCCGTCGGCTGGCTTGAGCATGGCAAGGCGGCTCATGTTCTCACTGCCTGCGCCCTTGGGGGCGACGGTGATTTTGCAGCCGCTGCCCGGCACAAGATGCACAGTCAGGAATGCCGGGGTGTTGTCCCCCGTGTTGACGCGCTGCAGCGGGTCGGCGGTGATGGATTTGCGTAAGAATGCTTTCTCGTAGCCGCGGCGCACGCCCTCGTTGACGGCATCGGTCAGGTCGCCGTCAATGTGGGCGTCCTGGCCCAGCTCGATAAAGACGCAGGCCATGCCGGTGTCCTGGCAGATGGGCAGGTCTTTCTCTTTCGCAACGCAGAGATTCTGCTGCAATAAGCCCAGTGTCTCCTTTGCCAGCGGCCACGGCTCGGCGGCCTCGGCGGCATCCAGTGCAGCCTTTACGTCGGCGGGCAGCCGGGTGTTGGCCTCGATGCAGAGAGCCTCCACTGCGTCGGTGATGGCGGCGGCGGGAATTTCACGGATGCTCATACGCGCGCCACGCCGCTTTCTCTCGCGGCCTGTGCGACGGCAGCGGCGACGGCATCGGCCACGCGGGGGTCAAATGCCTTGGGCAGGATGTTTTCCTCGTTCAGCTCGTCGTCGGGGATGAGACCTGCGATGGCCTTGGCGGCGGCCATCTTCATGGCGGGGTTGATGTCCCGCGCACGGACGGACAGCGCACCCTTGAAGATGCCGGGGAACGCCAGTACATTGTTGACCTGGTTCGGGAAGTCGCTGCGGCCCGTGCCGATGACGCGGACGCCCGCCTGCTTAGCGAGGTCGGGCATGATCTCGGGCGTGGGATTCGCCATGGCGAACACAATCGCGTCCTTCGCCATCGTGGCGGCCAGTTCGGGGGTCAATGCGCCCGCAATCGACGTACCAATGAAGATGTCCGCGTCCCGTATGGCCTCGGCCAGACCGCCGGTCAGTTTGTCGGGGTTCGTCTCCTCGGCCAGCCTGCCCTTGTGGCCTTCAAGGCCCGCGGGGCGGTTCGGGTAGAGGATGCCGTGCTCATCAACGGCGACGATGTTCTTAGCGCCCGCGACCTGCAGCATGTGGATGATGGCCGTGCCCGCCGCGCCGGGGCCGTTCTGGACGATCTTGACGTCCTCAATGCGCTTGCCGACGACCTTCAGGGCGTTGAGCACACCCGCCAGCACGATGATGGCTGTGCCGTGCTGGTCGTCGTGGAACACGGGGATGTCGAGGTCACGCTCGAGTTCGGCTTCGATTTCAAAGCACTCGGGGCTGCGGATGTCCTCCAGATTGATACCGCCGAAGGTAGGGGCAATGGCCTTGACCGCAGCGATGACCTCCTCCTTCGTCTTGGCATTCAGGCAGATGGGGAACGCATCGACGCCGCCGAACTCCTTGAACAGGACGCACTTGCCCTCCATGACCGGCAGACCGGCCTCGGGGCCGATGTTGCCCAGACCCAGCACAGCAGTGCCGTTCGTGACGACGGCGACAGTGCGGCCCTTCATCGTGTAGGTGTAGACGTCATCGGGGTTTGCCTTGATCTTGCGGCACGGCTCGGCCACGCCGGGGGTATAGGCGGTGGACAGCGCATCGCGGTCCTTGCATTCGCAAAGGCTCTGCACGGCGATCTTGCCGGGGAACTTGCTGTGGAGCTCCAGAGCAGCTTTGTTGTAGTCCATGGGGATACCTCTCCTTTATATAGTTTTACTTTCCGTAATGGTGCTCGGTAGGGGCCGGACATGTCCGGCCCGCAGCCTTGCCGCCACATCGCTATGGATTTTACGTTGAGGGCAGGGCATGCCCTGCCCCTACAGGCTTGCTTCTTTTATTCGTGGTGTACCGGCGCATAGTCCGGTTCCAGCTTTATGACACAGAAATGGTCGGGCCACTTGGCCTGTACGGCATTGCGCAGGGCATTGACGAGCTTGACGCCCCGGTGCTGTTTGTCGGTCATGTACTCGGCAGGGACGGCACAGTCAAAAATCACGTTTGTATGTGTCGGGCCGGGCACAATGCGCAGGTCGTGGATGTTGGCCAGCGGCGCGAGCTCCTCGACCTCACGCTGCAAAAACGCCTTCAGCTCGTCCGCGTGGGGGTCACCGGTCACGACGGGGTCAAAGTGGATCGTCGCGATCAGCCCATCCTCCACAAGCAGGTCCCGCTCAATACGGTCAATGACATCGTGGCTGCGCATGACGTTGTCCTTAGCATCCATTTCCAGATGGAAGCTGACCAGGCGGCTGCCGGGGCCGTAGTCGTGGATCATCAGATCGTGCACGCCCAGCACGCCGGGATAGCTCAGGGCCTTTTTCTCGATATGCTCGACCAGATCCGAGTCAGGCGCTGCACCCAGCAGCGGATTGATGGTGTCTTTGACGAGCATTGCACCGCTGTACAAAATGAACGCCGCCACACCGATACCCATCAGTCCGTCAATGCGGGCAAAGCCGGTGAGCTTTGTCAGAATCGTGGCTGCCAGAACCGCTGCCGTCGTGATAACATCGTTGCGGGCATCGGCGGCGGTAGCCAGCAGCGTTTCCGAGTCGATGGCCGTGCCGATCTGCCGGTTCAGCCTGCTCATCCAGAGCTTGACGAGGATGGACGCAATCAGTACTGCAACCATGAGCCAGCTGAAAGCGACCTCCGTCGGGTGCAGAACCTTGGCAAAGCTCTCCTTCAAAAGCTCCACGCCGATGACCAGGATCATGACAGAGACCGCCAGCCCGGCCAGATACTCATACCGGGCATGGCCGTAGGGATGCTCCGAGTCCGCCGGGCGCGCGCCGAGCTTGAAGCCGACGAGGCTGACGATATTGGAGCTGGCATCGGAGAGGTTGTTCATGCCGTCGGCGGTGATGGCAACGCTGCCGGTCAGTACACCGACGGCGATCTTGCCGCCCGCCAGCAGTAGGTTACACACCACGCTGACGATGCAGGCCAGGTTTCCGTAGGCCGTGCGGACGGCGCGATCCGCGGTGCTTTTATAATTTTTGACGAAAGTCCGTATTAAAAGCTGAATCAGTGGGAATGCCCCCTTTTTTAGAAAAAGACAGACCTTGTAAGGGTCTGCCTTTTGGTTGGTTATAAGTTCTTGCCTCCTCTGGGAGGGGGCCAAGGAGAAAAATTACTTCCGCACGATGCAGGCATCGCGCTCGGGGCCGACGGAGATATACTTGATCTTGCAGCCGACCAGCTCCTCCAGACGTGTGACATAGTTCTGAGCAGCCTGAGGCAGGTCCTCAAACCTGCGCACGCCGGTGATGTCGCAGTGCCAGCCGGGCACGGTCTCGACAACGGGCTGGGCGTCGTCCAGCGTCTTGCCCATGGGGAAGCGGGTGGTCGTGCTGCCATCGGTCAGCTTGTAGGCGGTGACGATGGGCACTTCCTCCATGTAGTCGAGGACGTCCAGCAGGGTCAGGGCCAGTTCATCGCAGCCCTGGCACTGCACGCCGTAGCGGCTTGCCACAGCGTCGAACGGGCCGACGCGGCGGGGACGGCCCGTGGCGGCGCCGTACTCATGGCCGTGCTCACGCAGCACGTCCTTTTCCGCCTCGGTCATAGCCAGCTCCGTGGTGAAGGGGCCCTCACCGACGCAGGAGGAATAAGCCTTCATAATGCCGATGGAGAGGTTCAGCTTGTGGCCCGGGATGCCCGCACCGATGGGCGCATAGGCGGACACGGTGTTGGAGGAAGACGTGTAAGGATAGATGCCGAAGTCGATGTCACGCAGAGCGCCCAGCTGGGCCTCGAACATGATCTTCTTGCCCTCGCGGTCAGCCTTGTCCAGATAGTCGCCCACATCGCAGATGTAGGGGGCAAACAGCTTGGAATATTTCTCGCACCAGGCCCACATCTCGTCAACGCTGACAGGCTTCTGGCCGTAGATCTTCTCCATGGTCAGGTTCTTGGACTCAACGATGGTCTCCAGACGCTTCCTGACACCGGCGTCCATGTGGACGAGGTCGCCCATGTGCAGAGTCTTTTTCATGTACTTGTCGCCGTAGCTGTAGGCGATGCCGCGCTTGGTGGAGCCGAACTGAGCGCCGGTCTTGGACAGGCGCTCCTCCTCAAGGCCGTCCTGTGCGACATGGAACGGCATGGTGATGGTCGCACGGTCAGAGATTTTCAGGTTTTTGGGGCTGATCTCAACACCCTTCTCGGTCAGGGAGGTGATTTCCTTCTCGAGGTGCTCGGGGTCGATGACCATGCCGCCGCCCATAACGCAGACAACGTCGGGGCGCAGAATGCCGGAGGGAATCAGGTTCAGGACGAATTTGCCGCGCTCGTTCTTGACGGTGTGGCCTGCATTGTCGCCGCCCTGATAGCGCGCAACAATGTCATAGTCCTGGCTGAGCAGGTCGACCATGCGGCCCTTGCCCTCGTCGCCCCAGTTGATGCCGGTAATGGAAGTAAGCATACGTTTCTACCTCTTTTGTAAGTAAATAGGCATTTCAGCCTTTTCCGGAATCTCCGGGATCCGCTGCCGTCCTGTATTATACCATATTTGTCAAGAGAATACTATAGCTGTTTTGTACAAGATTCAAATGTTTTCGTTGGCGCAGTTGCAGGGGCAGATCAATGCTTAGAGAGCTTCGCATACTCGGCATAGGGGATCTTTGCGCCGTCCGCAGTCTGGACATAGGTGCTGTCAAGCTGCTGTTTGAAGGCCGCGCGCATATCGGCCAGATACTCCTTGCGCAAAGCGTCGCGCTCGGCGGTCTCGTGCTCGGTCAGACCGATGGCCTTGGCCTTTTTTGCCAGCGCGTTGATGCGGTCAATTTTGGATTTTTCCATGGTGTATGTCTCCTTGTTGTTTGTTTTTTACCATTATACCACATTTTCACAGCAATTTCATTTTACTTTTCCGAAAAATCGTGTATAATAAGAAAGTATGCAATTTTGAAAAAGACAGGAGAATTCCATGAAACTGAAGAATTTCCGCCGTGTGGCAGCCCTTGGCATGGCTGTCGGCATGACTGCTGTGCTTGCGGCCTGCGGCAATACCGCTGACACCGCTTCCTCCGAGGCCGCTGAATCTACCGCCGAGACGGCTGACACCGCCGAGGAGGCCAGCGCTGAGACCGCGGACGCCGAGTACGCCTATCTGGCTGATTTCAGCTTTTCCGATGCGTTTGACGAGAACGGTTATCTCAAGGGCGTGACCGCCACCGATTATGTCACCCTGCCCGACGACTACGCGGACATCACGATCAGCGCCGACCTGGGCCAGGTCAGCGACGACGACATCAATGATTACATTGATTCCAACGTGCTGTCCAACTTTGCGACCACGAATGAGGTCAAGGACCGCGCAGCCGCGGACGGCGATACGGTCAACATTGACTACGTGGGCCGCATCGACGGCGTTGCTTTCGACGGCGGTGACACCAAGGGCAGCGGCGCTGACCTGACTTTGGGCAGCGGCACCTACATTGACAACTTTGAAGATCAGATCGTCGGCCATACCCCCGGCGAGACCTTTGACGTCACGGTCACCTTCCCCGAGGATTACGGCAATGAGGACCTGAACGGCAAGGAAGCCGTCTTTGAGACGACCCTGAACTACATCAAGGAGTCCGTCACCCCCGAGCTGACCGACGACTGGGTCAAGGAAAATCTCGGCGAGAGCATGAGCCTGAACAGCGTCGATGAGCTGAAAGCCTTCGTCAAGTCCACGATGCTCTATGACAACCAGGCCAGTGACGTTTACACCGACCTGCATGACAAGGCCAGCTACGCGGACGAGCTGCCGCAGACCGCGCTGGACTACTACCGCGATGTGCTGCTGTACCGCATTTACACCAACGCCCAGAAATACGGCACCGACATGAACACCCTGCTTTCCTCCGGCATGATGGGCAGCAGCTATGACAGCGTGGATGCCTATCTGGCAGATGCCAACGACAGCATCAAGTCCATCACCCAGCAGGCCCTGCTGATGCAGGCCGTGGCCGAAAAGACCGGCTTCAAGTGCGACACCGCCACCATGAACGCTGACTTTGGCCGCTACTACGGCACCACCGACCCGAGCCAGTATGTCTCCGCCTATGGTGAGAACTACATCAAGATGAACGTTCTGCAGAGCGACGTCATGCAGAACCTGATCGACAACGTCAAGTACGAATAAGCGGTAAGCGCCGCCGCACTCCCGGTTTTGCACCGAGAGTGCTTTTTTGTTGCTTTTTGCGGGGGAAACCTTTATAATAAAGGTATTCTGAACAAGGAGTCCTTCCCTATGCCTCTTATCATCCCGAAAGACCTGCCTGCTTACGAGGAATTGCAGCAGGAAAATGTATTTGTCATGCACCAGGAGCGCGCGATGAGCCAGCATATACGCCCGCTGCGCATCCTGATTTTAAACCTGATGCCGACCAAGATCGTGACCGAGACCCAGCTGGCCCGCCTGCTGGCAAACAGCCCTTTGCAGGTGCAGGTCACCTTTTTGCAGACGGCGACCCACAGCACGACCCACACCGCGCCCGAGCACATGAAGGCGTTCTACAAGACGTTTGACGAGATCAAAAACGAGCGCTTTGACGGCATGATCATCACCGGCGCGCCGATTGAGGACCTGGACTACGAGGACGTTGACTACTGGGACGAGCTCTGCCGCATCATGGACTACACCAAGGAGAACGTCTACTCCACCATCCACCTGTGCTGGGGTGCGCTGGCGGGGCTGTACTACCACTTCGGCATCCCCAAGGTGCATCTGGACAAGAAGATGTTCGGCGTGTTTGAGCATCGTGTGACACGACCCTCCAACCCGCTGGTGCGCGGCTTCGACGAGGTATTCTACGCCCCGCACAGCCGCTGGGCCGGGCTGGATCGCGCCGCCATCGACGCCTGCGGCGACCTGCGCATTCTGGCCGAGAGCGACATTGCCGGGCCGATGCTGCTTTCCACCGAGTCCGGGCGGCAGATCTTTGTCATCGGCCACCCCGAGTACGACAAATATACACTGGACAGGGAGTATAAGCGCGATGTGAAGGCCGGCAAGCCCATCAACATCCCGTGCAACTACTACCCCGACGACGATCCGAGCCGCGACCCGCTGTTCCGCTGGCGCGCCCACGGGTATCTGCTGTACACGAACTGGCTGAACTACTACGTGTATCAGGACACGCCGTATGATCTGAGCCGTCTGGAAGCGTTGGAGAAGTAATAGCCCATTTGTAGGGGCGGAAGCTGGCATCTGCCCGCGGGTCGATGCAAGCATCGACCCCTACAGGTTCCCCGATAGTAGAATTTTGTCTCAAGGAGCTTACTATGCCCAAAATCAGTGCCTGCATTGTGGCGTACTGTGATTATGACGAGGTCTGCGCCGCGGTGCGCAGCATCCTGCACTATACCCCTGCCCCGGATCTTGCCCTGTATGTCGTGGACAACGGCAGTCCCGACGGTTGCGGCAGGCAGCTGGCAGAGACGGATTTCGGCGACAGCCGCGTGACTGTGCTGCCGCTGGAAAAGAATATCGGCTTCGGCAAGGGCCACAACTATGTGCTGGATCGTCTGACCAGCGACGTACACTTTATTCTGAACCCGGACATCCTGCTGACCGGCGACGTGCTGGAGGACATGGCCGCGTGGCTGCTGGCCCGGCCCGGGGCCGCCATGGCAACGCCCCAGCTGCGCTACCCGGACGGCAAGCTGCAGCACCTGCCCCGCCGCAAGCCGACGCCCTGGCTGCTGCTGGCGCGGCAGCTGGCTCCGAAGCTCGGCGGCTGCTTTAAGAAGGCCGACGACCACTACACGATGCAGGATGAGGATCTGACCGTGCCCCGCCGCATCGAGTTCTGCACCGGCAGCTTTATGGCCGTGCGCACCGATGTGTTCAAGGAAATCGGCGGGTTTGACCCCGGGTATTTCATGTATGTAGAGGACGCTGACCTGACCCAGAAGGTGCTGCAGAAGGGCACCGTCTGGCTGGCTCCGCAGTTTTCCGCCATTCATGCGTGGCACCGCGCCCCCATGCGCGACGCAGGCAAGTTCAAGATGCAGCTTGTCAGCATGGGACGGTATTTCAAAAAGTGGGGCTGTGGGAAAGGGACGGTATGACCCTGCCGACATTTCGGAACTTGTAGGGACAGATGCTCACCATCGGCCCCTACAACGCCAAGAGCAGCGCAAAAGCAGCGTAAGAACAGCTCCGTTTGTTTCTCTTGACAAACCCGCGTTCCTATGCTACAGTAAGAATATCGCAAGGCCGCTGACCGACGGGATATTGTGGGGCTTACCACAGGGGACGCGGCGTTATCACTTGCCTTTTAAGCCGACCGTCTGGGCTGCATACACTGGAGTATGGTGTGTGCAGCCCTTTATTGTTTTTACAAAAACGGAGGAATCGTACAATGTTGAGCGACATCGAAATTGCCCAGGCCGCCGAAATGAAGCCCATCACGGAGATTGCGGGCAAGCTGGGCCTGCAGGGCGAGGACGTCATCCCCTACGGCCACTACAAGGCCAAGCTGAACCACAAGCTGGCCAAGGCTGACAAGCCCGAGGGCAAGCTGATCTTAGTCACCGCCATCAGCCCCACGCCCGCGGGCGAAGGCAAGACCACGACGAGCGTCGGTCTGGCGGACGCCATGAACGCGCTGGGCAAAAAAACGATGCTCTGCCTGCGTGAGCCGTCGCTTGGCCCCGTGTTCGGCATCAAGGGCGGCGCTGCCGGCGGCGGCTATGCTCAGGTCGTGCCGATGGAGGACATCAACCTGCACTTTACCGGCGACATCCACGCCATCGGCGCGGCCAACAACCTGCTGGCTGCCATGATCGACAACTCGATCCAGCAGGGCAACCCGCTGAACATTGACCCCCGCCGCATCACCTGGAAGCGCTGCATGGACATGAATGACCGCCAGCTGCGGTTCATCGTGGACGGCCTCGGCGGCAAGGTCAACGGCACCCCGCGTGAGGACGGCTTTGACATCACCGTTGCCAGCGAGGTCATGGCGGTGTTCTGCCTGGCCACCGATCTGGAGGACTTAAAGGCCCGCCTGTCCCGCATCGTCTGCGCCTACACCTACGACGGCCAGCCCGTCACCGCCGGGCAGATCGGCGCGGCGGGCGCGATGACCGCACTTTTGAAGGATGCGCTCGACCCGAACCTTGTCCAGACGCTGGAGCACAACCCCGCCATCATCCACGGCGGTCCGTTCGCCAACATTGCCCACGGCTGCAACAGTGCCATTGCCACCAGGCTGAGCCTCAAGCTGGCCGACTACGTTGTGACCGAGGCCGGCTTCGGCGCGGATCTGGGCGCGGAGAAGTTCCTTGACATCAAGTGCCGCTATGCCGGGCTGCACCCCGCCGCCGTTGTGCTGGTGGCCACGGTGCGCGCGCTCAAGTCCCACGGCGGCGTGGCCAAGCCCGATCTGGGCAAGCCCAACGCCGAGGCCGTGCGTGCGGGCAGCGTGAACCTGGCCCGCCACATTGAGAACCTGCAGGGCTTTGGTCTGCCGGTCTGCGTTGCCATCAACGCCTTCCCCACCGACACTGCGGAGGAGATGGATGTTATTTATGACGTCTGCAGCAAGGCCGGTGTGCCCTGCGCCCTGAGCGAGGTCTTTGCCAAGGGCGGCGAGGGCGGCAAGGCGCTGGCCGAGACCGTGCTGTCCATCCTGGACGACAGCGCCGAGGTGCAGTACACCTACGAACTGGACGCGCCGCTGACGGATAAGATCGAGGCCGTCGCCACGAAGATCTACCGCGCGGGCCGCGTAAGCTACACCGCCGCCGCAAAAAAGACGCTGGACGAGCTGACCGCGCTGGGTTATGGCAAGCTGCCGGTCTGCATTGCCAAAACGCAGTATTCCTTCAGCGACAACGCCAAGCTGACGGGTGCGCCCGAGGGTCACACGCTGAATGTGCGCGAGGTGCGTTTGAGCGCCGGTGCGGGCTTTGTGGTCGTTGTCTGCGGCAGCATCATGACGATGCCCGGCCTGCCCAAGCACCCCGCTGCCATGGACATTGACGTGGATGTACACGGGAAGATCACGGGTCTGTTCTGATTGGCAAAATTTTGGTAAAATCGTAGAATAAAGAATCCCCCTTTCGGGAGGCTGTAGGGGCGGATGATGAGCATCCGCCCCTACAGAGTTCCCGGAAGGGGGATTTTTATTAATAGTTATCACGCAGGCTTACAAATTTTCGCCGTTCGCACCAATGGCCCCCGCATACCATGCGGCGCTGTCCCCGGGGGCGGGCCGGCGTTATTCCGCCATGTCTCCCGCTTTTGCTTCCGGGGTCTCTGCGGCCTTCTGCTCCATGTCCGGGGCAATTTTGCCGCCGGGCATCTTGTGGCCGAAGGACGGCACAAAGAAATACTTGCGGATGATGAAGATCAGCGCGATGGCCACCACGCTGACCAGGTTCTGCACGGCGTCCTCATGGCCGACGATCATGTGGCGGGCAATGGCGTAGAGCAGCACCTCCAGCACGCTGCCGGGGCTGTGCTTGGCCAGCATCTTGATAAACTCGATGCCGATGACGATGTCCAGCGCACGTTCCAGAAAGGTGCGGATCTCCAGGCTGTCGGCATCGGTCAGCAGACCGGGCATCAGCTCCACCAGCGGGACAATGCTCATGAGCAGGGCCGCCAGCACAATGCCGGAGAGCACGACTTCGAGGATGCCCGCAGCCTCGGCGATCTGGTCGCGGAAGATGCGCTTGAACCATTCCTCCCTGCCGTGCAGGGCGTAATTTGTCAGGCGTCGTTTGGGTGCAATCATACAAAGCTCCTTGTTTATGTATTTTTTCTATTTTATCATATTTTTGTGCCCTGTACCAGCAAAATTTTACAGGCCGTTTTAAAGTATGACAATTGCCCTCCAAGACCCATCAAAAACGACAAAAAGCGACGGTCAAAACCCTTTTGCACCGTTTTTTGGCTGAAATGTCCGCCGGGCGCTTGCATTTTTTTTGCCCAGCGTTTACACTACAATTACAGGGCACATCTTACTTTTATTAAAGGGGGATCTTCCGTGGCAAACGCAATGCAGCGTATTGGCTTCTTCGCGGGTGTTCTGTACCATCATACCCTTTTTACGTCGACACCACAGCGCAGTGTATCCTGATGCGGAGCACTGCGCTGTTTGCTTTGTAAGGGAGGTTTCAAAACGTATGAAAAAAGTTGCGATCATCATGGGCTCGGACAGTGACTGGCCGGTGGTGAAGGGTGCCTGCACGGTGCTGAAGGATTTCGGCGTGCCGTATGAAGCGCACATTCTTTCGGCCCACCGCACACCGGAGGCCGCCGCCGCGTTCGCCAAGAGCGCCCGTGCCGAGGGCTACGGCGTCATTCTCTGCGCTGCCGGCATGGCCGCGCACCTGGCCGGTGCCTTTGCCGCCAACACCACCCTGCCCGTTGTGGGCATCCCGATGAAGGGCGGCGCCATGGACGGTCTGGACGCCCTGCTGGCCACTGTGCAGATGCCCAGCGGCTTTCCCGTGGCTACCGTAGCGCTGAACGGCGCGAAGAACGCCGCGTATCTGGCTGTGGCGATTCTGGCCGTGGCCGACGATGAGCTGGCCGCGAAACTTGACAGCTTCCGCGCCGACACCGCCGCCGCGATTGCCAAGAAGGACGCCGCCATTGCCGCTGAAGCCGCAGCACTGTAAAAGAGCCTTCCCAAAAAGGGAAAGCCAAAGACAGGTACACATACATACTTTACTATATTATATTATAAAAAGGAGCGTTTCTCATGAATTACGAAGTCAAAGAGCAGCTGTACGAAGGCAAGGCCAAGCAGGTTTTCGCTACCAACGATCCCGAGATCGTCATGGTCCACTATAAGGATGACGCCACTGCCGGTGACGGTGAGAAGAAGGGCACCATTCGCGACAAGGGCATTGTCAACAACAAGCTGTCCAACGCTCTGATGCAGAAGCTCGAGAAGGAGGGCATCCCCACCCATTACGTGCAGGAGGTCAATGACCGCGACACCTTTGTGAAGAAGGTCGAGATCGTGCCTCTGGAGGTCATCGTCCGCAACGTTGCAGCCGGTCACTTCAGCCTGCGCATGGGTGTGCCTGAGGGCAAGGTCTTTAAGACCCCCATCCTCGAGTACAGCTACAAGAACGACGATCTGCACGACCCGTTCATCAACCACTACTACGCCCTGGCCCTCGACCTGGCTACCCAGGAGGAACTGGACACCATCGCGAAGTATGCCTTCAAGGTCAACGAGGTGCTGAAGAAGATCATGCTGGACGCCAACATCCGTCTGGTGGACTTTAAGCTCGAGTTTGGCCGCCTGTCCGACGGCACGATCATCCTGGCCGACGAGATCAGCCCCGACACCTGCCGTTTCTGGGACGCCACCACCGGCGCACATCTGGACAAGGATCTGTTCCGCCGCAACATGGGCGGCGAAGCCGACGCTTACCAGGAAGTCATGAAGCGCCTGCTGGGCTGATTGCACCCGCATAATTTACCGTGCGCTTTCCCGTAGGGGCGCATTCCCTATGCGCCCGCAAGAGGCAGCCGACCCACGGGCGGATATAGGATCCGCCCCTACGGCTTTACCATTCCGACAATTGGAGCAAATAAATGAGCGAAATTTCCCAATACACCGAGTCCCTGCACGAGGAGTGCGGCGTGTTCGGTATGTATGACAAGACCGGCGGGACCGATATGGTCAGCGCCGTCTACAGTGCGCTGTACGCCCTGCAGCACCGCGGCCAGGAGAGCTGCGGCATTGCGCTGAACGTCGACGGCGTGCTGTCCGGCTACCGCGATCTGGGCCTTGTCAGCGAGGTCTTTACCAAGCGCGTGCTGGAGGAGCTGCCTCGCGGCGCAAAGATGGCTACCGGCCATGTCCGCTATGCCACGGCGGGCCAGCGCAGCCGTTCCAATGCGCAGCCGATGGTTCTGCATCACTGCAAGGGCGCTATGGCGGTCTGCCACAACGGCAACCTTGTCAACGCGCCGAAGCTGCGCCGCAAGCTCGAGATGAGCGGTTCGATCTTTCACGGCACGTCGGACACCGAGGTCATTGCCTATCTGCTGACCCAGAACCGTCTGCTGACGCCGAACATTGAGATGGCCGTCAGCCGCACGATGGACGACATCGAGGGCGCATACTCCCTCGTCATTATGACCCACACCAAGCTGATCGCGGCGCGCGACCCCAACGGCTTCCGCCCGCTGTGCATCGGCGAGCTGCCCGACGGCAACGGCTATGCCTTTGCCAGCGAGAGCTGTGCGCTGGACGCCGTGGGTGCGAAGTTCGTCCGTGACGTGCGCCCCGGCGAGATCGTTATTGCCGACCGCAACGGTCTGCGCACGATGGAGGATCACTGCGGTGCCGCGCCGCACACGATGTGCGTCTTTGAGTACATCTACTTTGCCCGCCCGGATTCCGTCATCGAGGGCACCTGTGTGCATGAGGCCCGTCTGCAGGCGGGCCGGTTCCTGGCGCAGGAGCATCCCGTGGAGGCCGATGTCGTCATCGGCGCGCCGGACTCCGGTCTGGATGCAGCGCTCGGCTATGCGCAGGAGAGCGGCATCCCCTACGGCGTGGGCTTTATCAAGAACAAATATGTAGGCCGCACCTTCATTCAGGGCAGCCAGGCCCAGCGCGAGAGCAGCGTGCGCATCAAGCTGAACGCCATCACGTCCACGGTCAAGGGCAAGCGCGTTGTGCTGGTCGATGACTCCATCGTCCGCGGCACGACGAGCGCCCGCACCATCCGCCTGCTGCGCGAGGCCGGCGCCGCCGAGGTACACTACCGGATCAGCGCGCCGCCGTTCGCCCACCCGTGCTACTTCGGCACCGACATTCCCGACGAGAAAGACCTGATTGCCACCGGCCACACCGTCGAGGAGATCAACGAGCTGGTCGGGTCTGACACGCTGGGCTATTTGAGCGTTGAGCATGTGCAGCAGCTGGCCATCCACAGCAAGTGCGGGTTCTGCACGGGCTGCTTTACCGGCAAATACCCCGTTGCCCCGCCCACCGAGACGATGGACATTGTCTACGACAAGCCGCTGAGCCAGTCTAAGACGAATAAGAAGCTGTAATCATAACGACGGAAGCGCAGCAGTAGCGCAAACTTCTCTCCCCCACCGCCTGCGGGCGGAGCCCCCTCGCAGAGGGGGCCAAACCTCCTTGCCTCCCTCTGCGAGGGAGGTGGCGCGCAGCGCCGGAGGGAGAGAGCTTGCCGCTGCCACCCGATTTTCCGAGTAATGTAACACATTTAGGAGTTCAACATGGAAAAAAGCTATTCTGCCAGCTACGCCGCTGCAGGCGTGGATATTACCGCCGGGTACCGCTCTGTTGAGCTGATGAAGCAGTATGTGGCCCGCACGATGACCGAGAGCTGCATCGGCGGTCTGGGCGGCTTCGGCGGCCTGTTTGAGCTGGACTGCACCGGCATGGAGCATCCCGTTCTGATTTCCGGCACTGACGGCGTCGGCACCAAGCTGCGCATTGCCATGCTGCTGGACAAGCACGACACCATCGGCATTGACTGCGTGGCCATGTGCGTCAACGACGTCATCTGCGCCGGTGCCAAGCCGCTGGTTTTCCTCGACTACATTGCCTGCGGCAAGAACATCCCGGAGAAGATCGCCGAGATCGTCAAGGGCGTGGCCGAGGGCTGCGTCCAGGCGGGCTGCTCCCTCGTGGGCGGCGAGACCGCCGAGCACCCCGGCATGATGCCCGAGGATGAGTACGACCTGGCCGGCTTCACCGTCGGCGTCGTGGACAAGGCAAAGATTTTGGACAACTCCACGATGCAGCCGGGCGATGTCATCATCGCACTGCCCTCCACGGGCGTACACTCCAACGGTTTCTCGCTGGTGCGCAAAATTTTTGACATCGACAACAACCCCGATGTGCTGAAAAAGACATTCGACGGCATGGACAAGCCCCTGGGCGAGGCCCTGCTGGCCCCCACGAAGATCTACGTCAAGCCCGTGCTGGCTGTCATGGACGAGATCACGGTCAAGGGCGTGTCCCACATCACCGGCGGCGGCTTCTATGAGAACATTCCCCGCAGCCTGAAGAAGGGCTGTGCGGCCCGCATCGCCAAGGCCGATGTGCGCATCCCTGCCCTGTTCGACGTCATGCAGCGCGAGGGCGGCATTTCCGAGCACGATATGTTCAACACCTTCAACATGGGCGTCGGCATGGTGCTGACCGTCGCGCCCGAGGATGCGGACAAGGCCATTGCCATTCTGAAGGCCCACGGCGAGGACGCCTACCGTCTGGGCACCATCGTCGAGGGCGACGGGGTCGAGCTGGTATGAAGCGTGTAGCGGTACTGGTATCGGGCGGCGGCACGAATTTGCAGGCCCTGCTGGAAAGCGAGCGCCGCGGAGAGAACCCGAACGGCAAAATCGAGCTGGTCGTTGCCAGCAAGCCCGGCGTCTACGCGCTGGAGCGCGCCGCCAATTTCGGTGTGGAATCCGCCGTGGTAAGCCGCAGGGACTACGCTGACAGTGCAGCGTTTGACGCCGCCCTGCTGGACACTCTGCAGAAGCACAGTATTGACGTGGTCGTGCTGGCAGGCTTTTTGAGCGTGCTGGGCGAAAAGGTCATTGCGGCCTACCGCAATAAAATCATCAATGTTCATCCCAGCCTGATCCCCAGCTTCTGCGGCCCCGGCTTCTACGGACTGCGCGTGCATGAGGCTGCGCTGGCCCGCGGCGTGAAGCTGACCGGCGCTACCGTCCACCTTGTAAACGAGGAATGCGACGGCGGGCCCATTCTGCTGCAGAAGGCCGTGGCCGTGGAGCCCGGCGACACCCCCGAGACGCTGCAGAAGCGCGTCATGGTCGAGGCCGAGTGGCAGCTGCTGCCCAAGGCATTGGCGATGGTGTGCAGTGACGAGGTGTAAAATCGTTTTCCACCACTGCACGGCAGGGAATCCCGTTTCCTGTTTACGCAAAACGAGGTTTAACAATGAAAAAGAATCTGTACAAATATCTTGCCGGGAATGACTACCCCGGGCGCGGCATTGTGCTGGGCAAAAGCCCCGACGGCCAGAAGGCGTTCGTCGCCTACTGGATCATGGGCCGCAGCGCCAACAGCCGCAACCGCGTGTTTGAGCCTATCGACGGCGGCATCCGCACGGTGGCCGCTGACCCGGCCAAGCTCGAGGACCCGCACCTCATCATCTACAACGCTGTGCTGACCCTGCGGGAGACCACCGTGGTCACGAACGGCGACCAGACCGACACGATTGCCCGGTTCATGAACGGCAACCTTTTCCCCGGCTACAGCTTTGAGGCTGCGCTGGCGACCCGCACCTATGAGGACGACGCGCCGAACTTTACCCCGCGCATCTCCGGCGTCGTCGATATGCGCCGCGGCGGCTACAAGCTGTCCATCGTCAAGTCCAACGAGGGCAACGCCGAGAGCGTGCAGCGCCAGACCTTCGACTACCCGCAGCCTGTGGCCGGTGAGGGACACTTCATCAGCACTTACGTCAAGAACGGTGCGCCGATCCCCAGCTTTGCGGGTGAGCCGCTGCGCGTCGCCATCGACACGAACGACGCGGACAAGTTTGCCGACAAGCTGTGGGTGAGCCTGAACGAGGACAACAAGGTCAGCCTGTTTGTCCGCAGCATCGAGCTGGAAACCGGCGAGTACGAGGACATTATCCTGAATAAATACACCGCTGTGGAGGGTTAATATGAACGAATTTCAGCTGAAATACGGCACGAACCCCAACCAGAAGCCCGCCCGCATCTACATGGCGGACGGCAGTGACCTGCCTGTGCAGATTTTGAACGGACGCCCGGGTTACATCAACTTTCTGGATGCGTTCAATTCCTGGCAGCTCGTGCGCGATTTGAAGAAGGCACTCGGCCAGCCCGCTGCCGCCAGCTTCAAGCACGTCTCCCCCGCCGGTGCGGCCATCGGTCTGCCGCTGGATGAGACCCTGCGCGCCATGTACCACATTGCGCCGGAGACCGAGCTTTCCCCGCTGGCCTGCGCCTACGCCCGTGCCCGCGGTGCGGACCGTATGTCCAGCTTCGGCGACTGGATCGCGCTGTCCGATGTCTGCGACCTGAGCACCGCGAAGCTGATTCAGCATGAGGTCTCCGACGGCATCATTGCGCCCGGCTACGACACCGACGCGCTGGAGGTGCTGAAATCCAAGAAGAAGGGCGGCTACGCCATCGTCCAGATCGACGCCGACTACGAGCCGAAGCCGCTGGAGACCCGCACGGTCTTTGGCGTGACCTTCGAGCAGGGCCGTCAGGACCTGGATATTTCCAATGAGACGATGCTGCAGAACGTTGTGACCGAGAACAAGGTCATCAGCGACGAGCAGCGCCGCGACCTCATCATCAGCCTGATCGTGCTGAAATACACCCAGTCCAACAGCGTCTGCTACGTGCAGGACGGCCAGACCATCGGCGTCGGTGCGGGCCAGCAGAGCCGCGTGCACTGCACCCGCCTGGCAGGCCAGAAGGCCGACAACTGGCAGCTGCGCCACATGCCGAAAGTGCTGGACCTGCCGTTCCGCGCTGACATTGCCAAGCCGAACCGCGACAACGCGATCGATGTTTACATCGGCGACACGCCGGAGGATGTCATCGGCGACGATGTCTGGGCCGAGACCTTCACCGAGCAGCCGGCCCCGCTGACCGTCGAGGAAAAGCGCGCCTGGCTGGATGCCGTGACCGGTGTGAGCCTGGGCAGTGATGCCTTCTTCCCGTTCGGCGATAATATCGAGCGCGCGCGCCGCAGCGGCGTGACCGCTATTGTGCAGCCGGGCGGCTCCATCCGCGACGCACAGGTGATCGACACCTGCAACAAGTACGGCATTGCGATGGCGTTCTGCGGCATCCGGCTGTTCCATCATTAAACGCAAAAACAACTCGCCTGCGGCGATTTTTCGTCGCGGGCTGTTGTGCTGTCAAGGAGGACGCTTATGAAAATTCTGGTTGTCGGCGGCGGCGGGCGTGAGCACGCCATCATCCGCGCGCTGAAAAAAAGCCCCCGCTGCTCCGAGATCTGGTGTGCGCCCGGCAACGGCGGCATCAGCTATGACGCTCACTGCAAGGCCATCCCGGCCACCGACGTGGACGCCATGGTCAAATTTGCCAAGGAAGAAGCCTTTGACTATGTCGTCGTCGCTCAGGACGACCCGCTGGCGCTGGGCATGGTCGATGCGCTGGCCGCTGTGGGCATCCCTGCATTCGGTCCCGACAAGGCCGCGGCCCGCATTGAGGCCAGCAAGGTGTTCAGCAAGGACCTGATGAAGAAATACGGCATCCCTACGGCCAAATATGAAACGTTCGACGACCCCGAGAAGGTCATGGACTACATCAAAGCCGAGGGCAAATACCCCGTCGTCATCAAGGCGGACGGTCTGGCGCTGGGCAAGGGCGTGCTGATCTGCCAGAATGAGCAGGAGGCTGCCGACGGCGTCAAGGAGATCATGCTGGACAAAAAGTTCGGCGCGTCCGGCAACCATGTGGTCGTCGAGGAGTTCCTGACCGGCCCCGAGGTCAGCGTGCTGTCCTTCTGCGACGGCAAGACCGTCAAGCCGATGGTCTCGAGCATGGACCACAAGCGTGCTCTCGACCACGACGAGGGCCTGAACACCGGCGGCATGGGCACCGTGGCCCCGAACCCCTACTACACGCCCGCAGTCGCCGAGCGCTGCATGCAGGAGATTTTCCTGCCCACGGTTGCGGCCATGCAGGCCGAGGGCTGCCCCTTCAAGGGCTGCCTGTATTTCGGCCTGATGCTGACCCCCGACGGCCCGAAGGTCATCGAGTACAACTGCCGCTTTGGCGACCCCGAGACGCAGGTCGTGCTGCCCCTGCTGGAAAGCGACCTGCTGACCGTGATGGAGGCCACAACGAACGGCACGCTGGACAAGACCGATGTCAAATTCAGCGACGGCGCGGCGGCTTGTGTCATCTTAGCCAGCGGCGGCTATCCCCTCGCCTACGAGAAGGGCAAGGAGATCACCGGCCTGACCGCGGGCCAGCTGGACGCCGCCGATGTGACGGTCTACCACGCCGGCACAGCCATCAAGGACGGCAGGCTCGTCACGAACGGCGGGCGCGTGCTGGGCGTGACCGCCACGGCCAACACCCTGCCCGAGGCGCTGAAAAAGGCGTATGCTGCCACGGAGAGCATCCATTTTGACAAGCTGCACAAGCGCAGTGACATTGGGGCAAGAGCGCTGGCAGCAATGCAGTAAAAAGGATTTCCCCTCGGGGGAATCTGTCACCGAAGGTGACTGATGAGGGCAAACTTCCCGCAGCGATCCGTCAACGGGATACAGCGGTACACTTTCCCCTCATCCGCCCTCGGACGGGGCCTCGGCCACCTTTTTCCCCCAGGGGGAAGGCTTTCCGTCCGTCACTTCCTGCAAATTTAACTCTCAGGAGGAAATACAATGGTATATCGCATTTATGTTGAGAAAAAGCCCGGCTTTGACGGCGAGGCACAGGGGCTTCTGCATGAGCTGGTCGATCTGGTCGGCATCCAGAATCTGACCGGTCTGCGCCTTTTGAACCGCTATGACGTCGAGGGCATCGACGCAGTGCTGTTCCAGCAGGCTGTGCCCACCGTGTTCAGTGAGCCGCCTGTTGACGTGACCTACGACAAACTGCCCGACGCCAAGACCGTTTTTGCCGTCGAGTACCTGCCCGGCCAGTTTGACCAGCGCGCTGACTCTGCCAGCGAGTGCATCCAGCTGCTGAGCCAGGGCGAGCGCCCCGCGGTGCGCTCCGCCCGCGTCTATCTGCTGGACGGCGACCTGACCGACGCCGACCTGGCCGCCATCAAGAAGTACGTCATCAACCCCGTCGAGGCCCGCGAGGCAAGCCTTGACGAGCGCAGCACCCTGAAAATGGAGTTTGCCATCCCGACGGAGGTCGAGACGCCGACCGGCTTCACCGCGCTGGACGACGACGCTTTGGAAGCGTTCCGCAATGAGAAGGGCCTGGCGATGGACCATGCGGACATCGTGTTCTGCCAGAACTACTTCAAATCCGAGCACCGCGACCCGACCATCACCGAGATCCGTCTGATCGACACCTACTGGTCCGACCACTGCCGCCACACGACATTCGGCACGATCCTGGACGACGTGAAGATCGACGACGAGCTGGTGCAGGCCGCATTTGACCGCTACATGGCACTGCGCGCCGAGACGGGCCGCGACAAGAAAAACCGCACCCTGATGGACTGCGCGACCATCGGTGCCAAGGCGCTGAAGCAGCGCGGCATTCTGAAGAACCTTGACGAGAGCGAGGAGATCAACGCCTGCACCGTCAAGATCAAGTGTGACGTGGACGGTGAGCAGCAGGACTGGCTGTTCCTGTTCAAGAACGAGACCCACAACCACCCCACCGAGATCGAGCCCTTCGGCGGCGCGGCGACCTGCATTGGCGGTGCCATCCGTGACCCGCTGTCCGGACGCAGCTATGTCTATCAGGCCATGCGCGTGACCGGTGCGGCTGATCCGCTGAAGCCTGTTTCCGAGACAATGCCCGGCAAGCTGCCCCAGCGCAAGCTGGTCACGACGGCTGCCGCGGGCTATTCCAGCTACGGCAACCAGATCGGCCTTGCCACCGGTCAGGTCGCAGAGCTGTACCACCCCGGCTACGCCGCCAAGCGCATGGAGATCGGCGCAGTTGTCGGCGCGACGCCTGCCAGCCATGTCCGCCGCGAGGAGCCCGCCCCGGGTGATGTCGTCATCCTGCTGGGCGGACGCACGGGCCGCGACGGTGTCGGCGGTGCCACGGGTTCCTCCAAGGCGCACAAGCTGACGAGCCTTGAGACCTGCGGTGCCGAGGTGCAGAAGGGCAACGCGCCCATCGAGCGCAAGCTGCAGCGCCTGTTCCGCCGCGAGGACGCCTGCCGCCTTATCAAGCGCTGCAACGACTTCGGCGCAGGCGGTGTGTCCGTTGCCATCGGTGAGCTGGCCGACGGCCTGCACATCGACCTGAACAAGGTCACCCGCAAGTACGAGGGTCTGGACGGCACCGAGCTGGCCATTTCGGAGAGCCAGGAGCGCATGGCCGTGGCCGTCGCCGCCGAGGACGCCGAGACCTTTATGAAGTACGCCGCCGAGGAAAACCTCGAGGCGACTATCGTTGCCACCGTCACCGAGGAAAAGCGGATGCGCGAGGTCTGGAACGGCAAGACCATCGTTGACCTCTCCCGCGAGTTCCTGAACTCCAACGGTGCCGAGCGCCACGCTGATGCGCACATCCTGCCGGGCCATGTCTGGCAGCCCCAGTTTGCCGGTGCAACGTTTGAGCAGAAGCTGGAATCCATGGTCAGCGACCTGAACGTCTGCAGCCAAAAGGGCCTGGGCGAGCGGTTCGACTCCACCATCGGCGCAGCCACCGTGCTGATGCCCTACGGCGGCAAGTACCAGCTGACCCCGACGATGGCCATGGCCGCCAAGCTGCCCGTGGACGGCGAGACGACGACCTGCTCCGGCATGGCGTGGGGCTTCAACCCCTACCTGACCGAGGCTGACCCCTACCGCGGCGCGTATATGGCCGTGGTCGAGAGCGTGACCAAGCTGGTCTGCGCGGGCTTCCACCACGAGGACATGTACCTGACGTTCCAGGAATATTTTGAGCATTTGAACGATAAGCCCGAGCGCTGGGGCAAGCCGCTGGCCGCCCTGCTCGGTGCGCTGGATGCCCAGATGGGTCTGGGCATTGCGTCCATCGGCGGCAAGGACTCGATGTCCGGCAGCTTTGAGGGACTGGACGTGCCCCCGACGCTCGTCAGCTTTGCGACGGCCATCGGCAACACCCACGACGTGCAGAGCCCCGAGTTCAAGAAGGCCAACAGCTCCGTTGTCATCCTGCGCCCCAACTACAAGAACGGTCTGCCCGAGATCGGCAGCCTGATCGCCATTTACAAGACCGTCGAGCAGATGATCGACGAAGGCAAGGTGCTGGCTGCCGCCACGCCGGGCTACGGCGGTGTGGCCGAGGCACTGTTCAAGATGTGCGTCGGCAACCATGTGGGTCTGCAGCTGTCCAATGACATCGACCTGAACGATCTGTTCAAGCCCGCCTACGGCGCGGTCATTCTGGAGCTGCTTGATGCCTCCGCCGGTGAGTTCCTCGGCTTCACCACCGTGGACTACACGCTGGAGGCCGAGGGCAAGGCCATTGACCTGGCCCGTCTGCAGGAGCTGTGGGAGCAAAAGCTCGAGCCGGTATTCCCCTACCGCAAGGCCGGTGAGTTCGTCCCCGCGCTGGAGCATGACTGCCCCGCCAACAAGCGCGTGGCTCCCTCTGTGCGCCTGGCGACGCCGCGGGTCGTCATCCCCGTATTCCCCGGCACGAACTGCGAGTACGACACGGCCCGCGCGTTCCGCCGCGCAGGCGGCGACCCGCATGTTCTGGTGCTGAAAAACCTGACCCCCGCCAACGTGGCCGAGAGCTGCGAGGCTCTGGTGAAGGAGCTGGACGAGGCGCAGATCCTGATGTTGCCGGGCGGCTTCTCCGGCGGCGACGAGCCGGACGGCAGCGCCAAGTTCATTGCGGCGTTCTTCCGCAATCCGTCGGTGGCCGACGCAGTCAATCGTCTGCTGAACCAGCGCGACGGTCTGGTTCTGGGCATCTGCAACGGCTTCCAGGCACTCATCAAGCTGGGCCTGGTCCCCTACGGCGAGATCCGTCCCATCACCGAAAGCGACCCGACGCTGACGTTTAATACGATCCACCGCCACCAGTCCATGCTGGTGCGTACCCGCGTGGCCAGCAACAAGAGCCCCTGGCTGAGCAAATGCGACATCAACGACGAGCACCTGATCGCCATCAGCCACGGCGAGGGCCGCTTTGTCTGCAACGAGCAGCTGCTGAACCAGCTCATCGACAACGGCCAGATTGCGACCCAGTACGTTGACCTGCTTTGCCGCCCGACGATGGACATGCGCTACAATCCGAACGGCTCCGTGCTGGCAATCGAGGGCATCACGAGCCCGGATGGCCGTGTCTTTGGCAAGATGGGCCACAGCGAGCGCAGCGGCGAGCAGCTCTATAAGAACGTCACCGGTGACAAATACCAGCCGATCTTTGAGGGCGGCGTGAATTATTTCAAGCTTTGATATTTCGGGAAGTTTCTGCTATACTGGAACTATCAGCTTAAAAGATTGTGAGGATTTGACCCAATGGCACAACACGACAAATATATTTCGCCGTTCTCTACCCGCTATGCGTCGGATGAGATGCAGTACATCTTCTCTGACGACAACAAGTTCCGCACCTGGCGCCGGCTGTGGATCGCGCTGGCTAAGGCCGAGCAGAAGCAGGGCTTGGCCATCACCGATGAGCAGATTGCCGAGTTGGAGGCGCACAAGGACGACATCAACTATGAGGATGCCATTGCGCGCGAGAAGCTCGTCCGCCATGACGTGATGAGCCACGTCTACGCCTACGGCCTGCAGTGCCCCAAGGCAAAGGGCATCATCCATCTGGGCGCGACCAGCTGCTATGTCGGTGACAACACCGACGTCATCATCATGCGCGAGGGCCTGCAGCTCGTGCGCAAGAAGGTCATCGGCGTGCTGGCAAATCTGGCCAAGTTCGCCGACGAGTACAAGGCCATGCCCTGCCTGGCCTACACCCACTGCCAGCCCGCGCAGCTGACCACCGTCGGCAAGCGCGCCACGCTCTGGATGAACGAGCTGTACATGGATCTGGAGGAGCTTGACCACCAGATCTCCCAGCTGGCGCTGCGCGGCGTTAAGGGCACCACCGGCACCCAGGCCAGCTTTGTGGAGCTGTTCAACGGCGACTCCGCCAAGATCAAGGCTGTCGAGGCCGACGTCTGCGCCCAGATGGGCTTTACCAAGGTCGTGCCGGTCTGCGGCCAGACCTACAGCCGCAAGGTGGACTACAATGTGCTGTCCGCCGTGGCAGGCATCGGCCAGTCCGCCATGAAGATGGCGACGGACATCCGCCTGCTGGCGAACTTCAAGGAGATGGAGGAGCCGTTTGAGAAGAACCAGATCGGTTCCTCCGCTATGCCCTACAAGCGCAACCCCATGCGCTGCGAGCGCATCTGCGCGCTGAGCCGCTACCTGATGGTGGACGTGCTGAACCCCGCCATCACTGCCGGTACCCAGTGGTTTGAGCGCACGCTGGACGACTCCGCCAACAAGCGCATTGCGATGGCCGAGGGCTTCCTGGCTGCTGACGCCATCCTGAACATCCTGCTGAACGTCTCCGACGGGCTGGTCGTCTATCCGAAGGTCGTCCGTGCCCGCGTCATGGCCGAGCTGCCGTTCATGGCAAGCGAGAACATCATGATGAAGGCCGTCAAGAAGGGCGGTGACCGTCAGGAGCTGCACGAGCGTCTGCGTGAGCACGCCGTGGCCGCCGCTGCCGTTGTCAAGCAGGAGGGCAAGCCCAACGACATGATTGCCCGCGTCGAGGCTGACCCTGCATTCGGCCTGACCCGCGAGGAAATCGAGGCTGAGCTCTCTCCTGAAGCCTTTACGGGCCGCAGCGCCGAGCAGGTCACCGAGTTCCTGCACAATGTCATCCAGCCCGTGCTGGACGCCAATGCCGAGGACGTCGGCCAGCATGTGGAGCTGAACGTCTGATTGATTGCATCGTAAATTGTAGGGGCGAATGTTTGCATCCGCCCGCAGGTCGATGACAAGCATCGACCCCTACAGAACAGCAAAATACCCGTATTGTCTTACTAAAGGCAATACGGGTATTTTTTATGCAATTGTATCGGCGGACGTCAGACCGGATTCCAACACATCCGCCATAAACGCGCTGTGGTCAGCGTAATCGCCGGTGGGCACAAGGGTGATGTCGTAATAGGTGATCGGCATGTCGTTGCTTTCCAGCACCTGCTTGAGGGTGTGCAGGACGGTTTGCATGTCCGCCTCGGTAGGCTTGCCGTCGCACAGCACTTGTGCGCACAGGCGGCTGGGCACCTTTTGCAGCAGGGCTTTGTCAAAGGCAGCATCCAGCGGCAGATCATCCACATAGTTAGCCGGGGTCATGCCGTCCTGCTCCGTATAGCAGAGATTGATGTCTACGATATTTCCCTGTGCGCCGTAGGCCGAAGCGAATTGCAGTTTCGGGGCCTGCACGGTCAGATACGCGGCTGCCTGCTGGGCGGCTTCATTTCCCAAGCGATAACACGTGTTCCAGCGGTGGTCAACGTAAAACGTGTGGGTCGGCTCAAACTCCATACCCCGGATTTCATCATCGGTCAGCAGCCAGAACCGCGTCTGCACCGCAAAGTTTGTATCACGGCTCTGGTCAGACTGAACGTATACCACATAGTGGAAGAACTGTCCATCAGCGGCGGTGCGCTGGTCCCAGTGGAAGGTCTGACCCGGATAGAGCTTTTCGGCGTAGCGAATGGCCCGGTGCACGGCCCACCGCTGGCTGAGCGGGTCACCGTTGATGGCGTCAAAGGCCAGCAGCAGAGCCAAAATCAGCAGCAGGGCCGCCGCCAGTGCCAGGCGGCGCATGGTTTTCATCTTTTTATTCTTTGTTTTCATGGGTACCCTCCTTTGCATAGTGCAGCAGCCAGCCGATCAGCCAGCCCATGCCGCCCAAAACAGCGTACAAGATACAGCCGGACGCCAGATTCCATAAGAAATTGCTAAGCGAGAATGATTCCAAAAAAGCCGTCTGCTTTATGATAGCATCCAGCACGGCCAGCCCCAGCGTAAACAGCAGCAGTGGCTTGCCCATGCCGGTATCTCGATAGGTCAGAACGCCCCAGACGAGCGGCAGGAGGAGAATCACCCAGTTGGAGCGGCCTGTATACCCCAGAGCGATGCCCGCCGCAACGCCCGCAAAGGCCAGCAGAAGCAGGTGCATACTGTAACGGCGGCGCAGTCTTTGGAGGATTTTTCCGTCATCGGGGGCAGACTGCTCCGGCATGGCGGGGTCGTCCGTTCCCTGCCACAGGGCGCGGCAGGCGGGGCAGACTGCCATGTGCGCCTGTACCAGCGCTTCACTTTCCGGGCTGGCTACGCCGTCCTGCACCAGAGGCATCAGGTCGCGGCAGACCGCGCAGGGGATTTTTGCAGTTTCGGCAGCTTTGTTCACAGGTCGTAGCCCTCCTTTGCAAGCATTTGTTTTAACCAGGTGCGGGTGCGGTGCTCAATCACGCGGGCCGAGCTTTCGCTGATGTGCAGCTCCGCGGCAATTTCATTGTAGCTGTAGCCCATGGCCCGCAGCTGCACCACGCGGCGGGCTCGGTCATCCCTTTGCTGCAGCAGTTCCTTCACACGCTGCCATTGCAGGCGGCTGTCCGTGCGCTCGGTCAGGGTGTCCTCGGCCAGGCAGCCTTCCAACAGTTCATCGGTGCTGGCGGTGGGGTGCTTTTTGCGTAAGCCTTCGAGCCAGATGTTGCGCGCAATGCCGAACAGCCAGGTCTTGACAGCGCAGTCCCCGCGGTAGGTGTGCAGCCGTTTCAGCGCCCGCAGGAAGGTCTCGCTTAGCAGATCCTCCGCCTCGGCGGGATCGTGTGTCAGGTGGCAGAGATAGCGATACAGGTCCGTGCGGTAGAGCCTGTACAGTTCTTCTAATTCCGGCAATTCCGGCAGCGGCATGGCCTGTCCCCCTTTCTCTGTGCTTTCACTCTATTAGTGCTGTTTGGGTCGCGGATGTTACAGCCCTATCCAAAAAAACACCCCGACTTTTCTGTCGGGGCGTTGGGGTTATTCTGTGGGGCTTTTGGGGTCGGTCTGCTCCTCGGGGGACGGGGTCGGCTCCGGGGCAGGTGTCGGTTCGGGGGTATCGGGGGCGAAGTAGGCGCGGATGTCGCCGTCGCTGCGCTGGGTCGAGATGTCGAGCACGCCCTTATCACCGGCGGCCAGACCCTTTTCCGGGTCGGTCAGCGCGGCAGCCGCCAGTCGCAGCTTGTAGGCGAGGTTCGTCTCACTGCCCAGCAGCACCTGAATGCGGTTTTGGTAGGTGAACTCAATATCACTCAGATCCTGGATGTTCAGCGCCGTCGTGCCGTCAAACAGGTTGTTCTCCTGCAGGCCGTCCCTCATTTCGGTCAGCGTTTGCAGTGCGCTGGCCTGCAGACCCGCTGTCTCCGCTGTGGCCTGCTGGGTCTCGCTAAGGAGTGAGTTATAGCTCTTTGGCTCGATGTTCTGCCCCACCACGGGGGAGAAATCTGTGGGCAGCGACATGGTCAGCAGAATCAGGCCGTCCGGCTGGCTGACGTCGGTGCGCAGAATTTTGAGGGAGTCGCTCAAGACCATCCACCCGCCGGGGTACATACAGGCGAACCGCTCCGTGGCGGGCTCGACCTTGATGATGACCGCGGCGGGCAGCTGGATCTCCACAGCGACACGCTCCAAATACGGGAACTGAAGCGCCAGCTGCTGGGTCTTTTCTGCGGTGGAAAAGGCGAACAGGTTGGAGTTTTTCTCGATGCCCAGTGCCTCGATCAGCTCGTCGGACGTGTAGATGCCGGTATCGACGGGCTGGGAGCCGTCATAGCTCTCTACCCGGAAGATCGTGACCTTGAACAGAAGGTTGATCGACACAAACGCACCCACGGCCAGCACGGCCAGCACGCCGAGTGCCCCCAGCAGACGGCGGCGGCGCTTTGCCCGTATGATCTCCGCCTGTGTGACGCGGCGCGTGCGCCTTGGCGTGCCGGGGCGGTAGCCTGCCTTCTGGGGATTGATCTCCTGCGCAGGGCGCTGCCGCGGGGGCACATGGGGAGTAGGCGCGGCCTTTTCAGGCGGCGCTTTGGGGCGCGGGGCGTTCCTTTTTTCAAGGCCCAAGCGGCTGCCCATACTGCGGCGGGACTGTTGGGCGTAGGAGCCGTTTGCGGATTTTTGCCTGCGGCTGCGCTGGTTGCGGTCCATAAGCGGCTCCTTTCCGGTGAATTTTGGGGCGGCTGCCCGTGGGTGGATGGTACGTTGGGCGGGCGCATATAGAATGCACCCCCTACGGGGTGTGGCCCGGCGACGCTCGCCGCATCGGGCGGGCGAACGATGTTCGCCCCTACAGGGTGTATGCAGCCTTGCTTAGCCGTTGACCAACTTCAGCAGCTTTTCGGTAATCAAATCAAGGCTGTGCGGATTGCCGAGGGTCTTGGCATTGGCGCCCATCTCGGCCAGCTTGCCGGGGGAGGTCAGCAGGGTCTCGACAGTTTTGACAAGACCGTCACCGGTCAGGTTCTTTTCCTCGATGACGACTGCCGCACCGGCCTTTTGCAGCTCAAGGGCATTGTAATACTGGTGGTTTTCGGCCACGTTCGGGCTGGGGATCAGCACCGATGCGCGGCCCACAGCCTCGAGCTCGGCCAGCGTCAGTGCGCCGGAGCGGGCAATGACGAGATCTGCCGCGGCCAGCAGCTGGGGCATGTTGTTGATATACTCCGTCACGACGAGGTTCTCGCCGGGGGCAAAGTCCTTTTCCTTTTCCAGCTCTTCAAACAGCTTGACGCCGCGGCTGCCGGTGGCGTGCAGGTGAAGCACGTTCCGGTGCGTCTGCTTCTCCCAGGCGCAGAGGTCGGCCACGACCTGATTGATGCGGTCCGCACCGAGACTGCCGCCGAAGCTCAAAATCACGGTGCGGTTTCCTGCGTTCAGCTTGGTGCGCGCTGCGGCGCGGTCCGCGGTCAGCACCTCGGGGCGGACAGGGTTGCCCACGACGGTGGTTTTTTCCGGCGCGCCGAGCTTTTCAACCGCGTCCGCGCTGGCGGCCAGCACAATGTTGACCTCCTTCGCCAGCAGCTTGTTGGTCACGCCCGGGAAGGCGTTCTGCTCATGGATGGCTGTCTTGATGCCGCGCCGGGCTGCCGCGCGGACGATAGGCCCACTGACGTAGCCGCCGCAGCCGATGACAAGGTCGGGCTTGACCTCGTTCAGAATCTTCCGGGTGCGCGGGCCGGACAGCGCCAGATGCCAGATGGCTACGATGTTGCGGCCAATGTTTTCCAGGCTCAAATGGCGCTGGAAGCCGTTGATCTCAATGTGATGGAAGGGGTAGCCTGCCTTGGTGACAAGGCCGTACTCCATCCCCTCGCGGCGGCCCGCAAAGTGGATCTCCGCCGTCGGGTTCGCGGCCTTCAGGGCACCGGCAATCGCCAGCGCCGGGTTGATGTGACCGGCTGTACCGCCGGCAGCAATTAAAACGCGCATGATGGACCTCCATGAGAATAAAATATAGGCTGTGCCCGCCGTGCCGCGGGTGCCGGGCGTCCCCCTTACCGCGCGGCTCTGCTGCGGTAGCGGGTGCGCTGCAGCATCCGTTCTGTCTCGGCGCGGTGCTGCTCTGCCAGGCGCTGTTCCCGGGCATTTCCGGCGCGCGAGATACTCAACAGCACGCCCATCTCGCTCAGCAGCAGCAGCAGACTGGTGCCGCCGGAGGAGAAGAACGGCAGGCTGATGCCGGTGTTGGGGATCAGTGCCGTGCCGACGGCGATATGCAGAAACACCTGCCAGGCGATCTGCGAGATGATGCCGATGCCCAGCACCGTGCCGTACAGGTCGGGTGCGCGCAGGGCGATCATAACGCCCATGATCAGCAGCACCGCAAACGCACCGATGAGGATAACGCAGCCGAAGAAGCCCAACTCCTCACCGATGACGCCGAAGATAAAGTCGTTTTCGGCGTAGGGCAGCCACTGGTGCTTCTGCACGCTCGCGCCGATGCCCACGCCGAACATGCCGCCTGTGGAGATGGCATAGATGCTCTGAAGGGTCTGCCACCCCATACCGGCAGTATCCAGCGGCGCAAGACCCCAGGTAGCGTTCATACGGCCCGCGGCGTAGCCTTCCCCGCCGGCCAACCCCTTCAGGAAGTAGATGGCGGCTACTACACACGCCGGAACGAGCGGCAGCAGCCAGCGGCCGGGTGAGAGGGTGCAGACGAGCATCGTGGCAAAAATCAGGCAGAGCAGGATCATGGCGGAGTTGTGCGACTCCTTGTGCAACAGATACAGGATGGGCAGCAGCGGCAGCGCAGGCTTTATCGCGCCGTACCACAGCCTGTTCTTCTTGTCATAGTCGCGGTCCAGCATATCTGCCGTCCAGATCATGAGTGAGAATTTTGCCAGCTCCGACGGCTGGAAGGAGGCACCGCCCGGCAGATACACCCAGCGGTAGGTGCCGTTGGTGTCCTCCGGGCTGAGCAGCGTCAGGATCAGCAGCACAACGGTGATGATGTACAGACTCTCACTCATCAGACGCAGCGCGCGGTAGTTGATGTTGGACAGGACCCACATAAAGAACAGCCCTACAATTGCAATCATGACCTGCGGTTTGATGATACTGTACAGTTTACCGCTGGTGGCGTAGGCGCTGGAATAACTGGCCGAGAACAGCATTGTCAGCCCGAAGAACAAAATGCCCAGCAGCATGGCGAGAAAGCCCCGGGAGACCGGCCCCCGCTCCAGCTTGGGCAGGCGTATGATGGGTATCATGCGCACAATATTTCCGATGGTATGGTCAAACAAAAGGCCCAACAGTGTACGCACAATGCTCACGGCAGTGCTCATGGGCGGTCACCTCCCTTAGGGGCAGAAACAGGCAGAGGCCGGGTAGGCCCGGCCCCGCTGCTTATGCCACACAGATGTAAAAAATTCCCATTGCCACACCGATGACGGCAATCAGCGCAAAGAAGCCGTCGATCTTGACCTCGCGCCAGCCGCGCATCTCAAAGGCGTGGTGGATCGGCGTCATGCGGAAGATGCGCTTGCCGTGGGTCGCCTTAAAATACGTGCGCTGGATGACGACGGTCATCGCGTCCCAGATGTAGACAATGCCGAAAAAGAGCACCAGCTCGGGGCGCTGCATCACAAAGGCCAGCGCCGTTACGATGCCGCCGAAGAACATGCTGCCGGTGTCGCCCATAAAGACCTTGGCCGGGTAGAAGTTCCAGACCAGAAAGCCCGCACAGGCACCCGCTGTGGCAGCGGCGATCAGCGAAACATGTACAAAGCCCAGCAGACTGCCGGCCAGCAGATAGCCGATCATCGACACGAAGGTCACGCCGGTGCACAGGCCGTCCAGACCGTCTGTCAGGTTGACAGCGTTGACAAGGAAGATGATGCCAAAGAAGGCGATGGGATAGTAGAGCAAGCCCATGTCCACCAGCCCAAAAATCGGGAACTGGACCTGCGTGGTCAGCAGCCCGAGGCTGTGCAGGCCGAACATGAACCCGAAGGTCAGCGCGATCTGCAAAATCATCTTCTGCGCCTCGGTCAGGCCGAGGTTGCGATGCTTGACGACCTTAATGAAGTCATCCAGAAAGCCGATGAGGCCCGAGCCGAACGCGAGAAACAGCACCAGCATACCGGCCTGCAGCTGCGGCATACCAAGTACCTCCGGCAGCTTGGGGCTGTACATGACCCAGACGATGCCCAGCGTGGCCAGAATGCCCAGAATAAAGCAGAGGCCGCCCATGGTGGGGGTGCCGTTTTTCTTGCTGTGCCATGTGGGGCCCTCCTCGCGGATGGTCTGGCCAAAGTGCAGCCGGTGCAGCGCCGGAATCATGAATTTGCCCGCCACCGCCGTGATGGCAAAGCCGCCGACGGCTGCCGCCGCCAACAGGGATGAGATTTGCTCCATGCCGTTGATTCCTCCAAACGTGTGTTGGGGTGCTTACCCCTGCGGCAATTCCTTATAGTATTCCTGCAGCAGCTGCTCCAGGCCCATGCTGTGGCTGGCCTTGACCAGCACAGCGTCACCGGGGCGCACGAATTGCCGTACATATTGTAGCACTTCTTCCGCCGTTTGGCAATGCACCGCTGCAACCCCGCGCGCTTTTGCGGCCTCGGCCATGGCGGCGCTGCGCGGGCCGTAGGCGATGAGTGCATCAACGCCCGCGTCAGCAGCCCACTCGCCGGTATGGCGGTGCCCTTCCTCGCTCGCACCGCCCAGCTCAAGCATATCGCCGAGCAGCGCGATCTTCCGGGCATTGGGCAGTGCCTTGAGGACAGAGAGCGCGGCCTTCATGCTGTCGGGGCTGGCGTTGTAGCAGTCCTCAATGAAGGTGATGCCGCCCTTTTCCACGATATGCTGGCGCATGCCCGTCGTCCGGTAAGTCGCCAGCGCGGCAGCGCAGCGGGCAGCGTCCAGACCCAGGCGGGTCGCGGCGGCGTAGGCGGCCAGCGCATCGTAGACCGTGTGGATGCCCGCTGTCGGGATGGCGGCATCGAACGTACCGTACTGTGTATCGATTATTTTGAAGGTCGTGCCGTTTGCGCCGGTGACGACATCCACCGCGCGGACATCGGCATTCGCGGCGTCAATGCCGAACCAGACCGGCCGCAGGCGGCTGGGGATGCTTGCCGTGGGCAACAGGTCGTTGTCCGCGTTCAGGGCCAGCGGTGCGCCGTCGGGCAGGCCGGTGCAGATCTCCATCTTTGCCTTCAGTATATTCTCGCGCGTGCCAAGATTTTCCAGATGCGAAACACCGATCATCGTGATGATGCCCGCGCTGGGCCGGGCACAGCGGGTCAGACGCTCGATCTCGCCCGCGTGGTCCATGCCCATCTCGACAACGGCGTACTCGGTGTCGTCGGTCAGGCGGAACAGCGTGTTGGGCACGCCGATGTCATTGTTCTGGTTGCCCTCTGTCTTGAGGGTCTTGCCGAAGGCGGAGAGCACCGCGTAACAGAACTCCTTCGTCGTCGTCTTGCCGACACTGCCCGTGACGCCGATCATTCTGGGGTTGAACAGCATCCGGTAGTTGGACGCCATGCGGATCATGGCCTTGCCGCTGTCCGGCACAATGACCGTGCGGTCCGCAGGCACGCCCTCGACGGGATGGTTGGCAACGATATATTCTGCGCCGCTCCGGTAGGCACCGGCGGCGTAGTCATGGCCGTCAACACGCTCGCCGGGGAAGCAGACAAAAACGCAGCCCGGCTCGACCTTGCGGCTGTCGGTCACAACGGCGCGGATGGCGACCGGCTCGGCCAGCGTCAGTCCGGCCAGCAGTTGATTGGCAGGAATGGTTTGCATGAAAAAGACCTCCTATACAGAAATGCAGCGTTTCGCAAAAGCCCGGGTGCCCCTGCGGGGTTGCTTACCCCTCCTCGTTTGCCGGGTCGATCTCCTCGGTCACCGTCGGGGCATCATTGGTGGTATCCTCTCCGCTGTCCATCGTCAGCGTTATGATCGTGCCGTAGGCAGCGGAGGTCCCGGCCTCGACGTCCTGCGCCACGACCTTGCCGCTGCTGTCGCCGGCGAACTGCACGTTCAGGTTGGCGGCCTTGAGCATCTGCTCGGCAAAGGTGCCGGTCTTGCCGATGACGTCGGGCGTTGTGGTCATCGAGTTCTGGTCGGTGGCCGTGTACAGGTAAATGGTGGAGCCCGCGGGCACCACGCTGCCGCCGACGGGGTACTGGTAGACGATATTGCCGCTGCTGGGGCCGATCAGCTTATGCTTGAGGCCCAGGCGGTTCAGCGTGACCTGCGCGTTCGTCCAGGTGTAGTTCAGGCAGGTCTGCACGGTCACAGTGCCGGTGGGGTTGTAGTCAGCGTCCTGCTCGATGCCCAGATAGGGCGCGATCTCGCTGATGATGTTGCCGACAACGGGGGCCACGACCTGGCTGGCATAGTCCTTGACCCAGCGCGGGTCGTCCAGCAGGACGAAAACCTCGATCTCGGGATCGTCGATGGGCAGCACAGCGGCAAAGCTCATCATTTTATAATAGTCGCCGTCGCCGCGCAGATGGCGGTCCGTGCGCTCTGCCGTACCGGACTTGCCGCCGATGCGGTAGCCCGCCACGTAGGCGTTGGCGCAGGAGTGGTAGTCCCCTGCCCCGCGGACGTTGTTTTCCATCATGGCCAGCAGCTGCCGGCTGACTTCTTCGGAGATGACCTGGCGGCGGATGTTCGTCTCGGTCTGGGAGATAATGTTGCCGTCCTTGTCAGAGATGGAATCCACGACATAGGGCGTAACAAGGTAGCCGCCGTTGGCGATGGCCGCTACGGCGGTAGCCATCTGCATCGGGGTGATGGACTCGTTCTGGCCGAAGGCCGCCGTGTACAGGTTTGTATCGACCTCTGCCATCTGCTCGGCGTTGTAGACGCTGGTCCAGCGGGTCTCGTTGGGCAGGTCGATGCCGGTGGGCTGGGTGAAGCCGAACGCCTGGATATAGTCGTAGAAGATCTGCGGCTTGAGCGTCTCTGCCGCCTGAATGAACCAGAGGTTGCAGCTGTGGTTCAGCGCGCCTGCCATGTCCTGTTCATAGTGGACCTCGCCGTTGGCACAGCGGTAGGTGTGCTCCCACAGCTCGCTGCCCTCGTTGACGGTCAGGCTGCCGCCGCAGTAGAAGGTCTGCTCCGCACTCATAACACCGGAGTCCAGCCCTGCCGAGGCCGTGATGAGCTTGAACACCGAGCCGGGCATATACAGCTCGGTAATGTTCTTATTCTTCCACTGGGCCTCGCGCATCATACCCTGCAGCTGGGTAGCCTCGCTGGAGACCTCCTCGCCCTTCTCGTTCGTCGTCTTTTCATGGCTGATGATTCCGTCTGCAATGATGTCCTTGACGGCCTTCTCGCCCAGACGGCTTTCCAGCCAGTCAATGTCCTCCGCGTCGATCTCTGTTTTGGCCAGGATCTCGTTCATCTTGGGGTCGGTGATCGTCTTGGGGTCGTTGGGGTCAAACTGCTCAAGGGACGCCATCGCCAGAATCGCGCCTGTCTTGACGTTCATGACAATGGCGCTTCCGCGGCCATGGACCGTAAAGGTGCTCATCGCCTCGGTCAGGTACTCCTCGACAACAGCCTGTACGTAATCGTTGATGGTCAGGTTCAGGTTGCTGCCGTCGATGGCTTCATGCACGTCGGCCTGACCGCTGGCCAGCGGGTCACCGTAGGCGTCCGTTTCGGCTACGCTGCGGCCCGGCGTACCGGCCAGCGTCTCGTCGTAATATTTTTCCAGTCCGTAGGCACCCGAGCCGTCCTCATTGCAGAAGCCCAGCACCGAGGCCAGGAACTCCCCATAGGGGTAAGTGCGGGAGGCTGCCTGTTCGCTGGTCAGGTAGAGGATACGGGTTGCCTTGCTGGTTTTGGCCTCGCCGTCCTTCTTGTCCTCCTTTTCCTCGGTCTGCAGGCTCGTGTCCACCGCAGCGCCGTCCTTGAGGCGGTAGCTGTCTGCATAGGCCAGGATAGCATCCGCCACGGGCTTTTCGACGCTCTTTTTCACCACACGGTACTGGTACGGCTCACCGGTATCCTTGTTGGACGCCGTCAGCGCCTTGTACACCGTATCCGCCGTTGTGCCGTCGCCCAGCAGCTCGGCAATGTGCTCTGCCGCTGTGCGGATCTGGTCCTCCGTCGCCCCGCTCTCTAAAATGGAGGACGGGTCGGCCACGATGTTCCATACCGTGCTGCTCTTGGCCAGCAGCTTGCCGTTGGCGCTGTAGATCGAGCCGCGCACAGCGGGCAGCGTTGTGTCCTTCAGCTGCTGGGTCACAGCCTCGGCGCGGTAGCTCTCGGCATCACGCACCTGCCACACATACAGCTGGTAGACCAGCACGCCGTAGCAGGCGAGGATAAATGCTATCATGCAAAACAGCGTCCAGTATTTTATGCCCTTGCTTGCCCGGGGACGATGCCGGGGGGAATGGTTGGGTCGTTGCTCTGTCATGGATACACCTTGTTATTTCAAAAGCCTTTTTGCCGACGGCAGCAAGGCCGTGCAGCAAAAAGGCTCGTAGCTGCATATTTTTGGTTGTTTTACGGGTTCAGGCTGTCCAGCAGGCTCAGCGCTGCCGTGCGCACCTCATCCAACAGGCGGCCCGCGGCACCGGTGTTCCGCTCAATGATGCTCTGGTCCTCCAGCTGGACGTAGGTGATCTGGCTGGGATCGGCCTTGACCAGTCCCAGCTCACCCTCGGCCACCTGCTGCAGACTGGCGCGGCTCGTGATGTCGTTCATCCGGGTGTTCAGGTAGTCGTATTCGCTCTGGGCCTCGGCCAGCTGGGCGCTGACCTCATCGACCTGTGCGTTCAGTTCCATCAGCGTTGCACCGCTCATCAGGCTGCTGATTGCCAGCCCGCCAGACACGGCAAGAATCAGCACGATCACGGCAGTCCGCATCACATGGCGGACGCGGTTCAGGCCGTGGTTGCCGCCGCGCACCGCACGCACCTGCGGGCGCGGCGGGGGCTCCAGTTTCGGTGCTGCAGAGCCCTCGTGCAGCAAAACAGTTGTCATGAATAATGCCTCTTATGCTTTCTCCAACACTCTCAATTTGGCGCTGCGGCTGCGACGGTTGGTCTCCAGCTCCGCGGCGTCAGCCTCAATGGGCTTGCGGGTAATCAGCTTGGCCTTGGCCACACCTCCGCAGGTGCAGATGGGCTGCTCCGGCGGGCAGGTGCAGCGCTGTGCCCAGCGGCGGAACTTGTTCTTGACGAGCCGATCCTCCAGGCTGTGGAAGGTGATGACGCAGAGCCGCCCGCCCGGGGCCAGACAGTCAAAGATGGCGTCGAGCCCCTCGTTCAGGGCATCCAGCTCGGAGTTGACCGCAATGCGGACGGCCTGGAAGGTGCGGCGCGCCGGGTTCTTCGCCTTGCGGCGCTCTGCCGGGGGCACAGCGGCGGCGACGATCTCGGCCAGCTGCAGCGTGGTCAGGATGGGCCGCTCCGCCCGCGCGGCGACAATTTTGCCCGCGATCTGCCAGGCATACGGCTCCTCACCGTAGTCACGCAGGATGCGGGTCAGCTCCTCACGGTCCAGCGTGTTGACCAGATCCGCGGCGGTGGGACCCTGCTGGCTCATGCGCATATCGAGCGGCGCGTCGGCATGGTAAGAGAAGCCGCGGGCCGCGTCGTCCAGCTGGTGGCTGGACACGCCGAGATCGAGCAGGGCCCCATTGACCGCCGGGATGCCAAGCTCCGCAAGGACGCGGGCGGCCTCACGGAAATTGACCTGCACCACCTGCGCCGGCAGACCCTTGAGCCTTTCGGTGGCGACTGCCACCGCATCCGGGTCCTGATCGAGCGAGATCAGACGTCCTGTGGTCAGGCGTTTGGCGATTTCTCTGCTGTGACCGGCGCCGCCGGCGGTGCCATCCAGATAGATACCGGCGGGGTCGATGTTCAGCCCGTCCAGACAAGGCTGCAGCAGTACGGGGATATGTGAAAATTCCATGTGTTATCGTCCTGTTTTGTTAAAAGTCAAGGTCTTCCATCGCAGCGGTGAAATCCTCATCGCTCGTTTCCTGGTTGGCGTTCCACGCCTCGGTGTTCCAGATCTCGGCAAAGCTGCGGCTGCCGATGATGGTCACATCGTGGTCGAGGCCCGCGTACTCCCGCAGCTTGGCGGGCAGCTGAATGCGGCCCTGCTTGTCCGGGGTGACCTCGACGGCGGAGGCATAGAGCATACGGCTGACCTTGCGGCCCTTGACGAGGCCCTTTTCCTCAATTTTGGCGGCGACCTTTTCGAACTCCTCCGCCGGGAAGGCGGCCAGGCAGTGATCCAGCCACCGGGTCACGATGAAGGTCTCCCCCATCGCGTCCCGGAAGCGGGCGGGAAAGTTCAGACGCCCTTTTGCGTCGATTGCGTAATCATACTGACCGACGAGCATCCGGCTTTCCTCCCTTCGTCATACTGCACAAATCTTCGGCAAGATTTTTTACGTCGCTGCGTTCAGTTTGTTAATAACTCTGTGGAGAACGTGGAAAACTACCCATTCTTCCCCACTTTTGTTGTTATTCACACCACAATTACCCACCTGTGGTAAAATAATAGTACCATTTTATTCAGCAAAAAGCAAGGGCAGGCGGGGAAAAACTGCGCCATGAATTGATTTTTCACAGTTTGTACAAAGGGATCGGGATGCAGGTCAGCAGTTTGCAGCAAATGCGCACGCGGCAAAATTCCTGCCCCCGGGCAAAGAAAAACGCCGCACCATATTGCACGGTGCGGCGTTGTTTTTTACATATTGTGCTGTCATGGGCAGAAATGTGCCGTGAATAACAACACCTCTGCATTTCTTACTTGGGCATATTATTCTTGGGGCGGGCGGCGCTGCGCAGATTCATGCGGGTGTTCTTGATGTCCGCCATGCTTCGGCCCAGCACCTCCTCGGAGTTCTTCAGGATCGTCTCGCAGTACAGGGTCGCCTTGCGGGTCAGTTCCTTGGCGCTCTTCTGGGCAGCGGACAGGATCTCCGCCGCGTGCTGCTGACTGCGCTTGACGATCTCCTGCTCGCTGGTCAGGACGCGGGCGCGCTCCTCTGCCTGCTGAATGATGCTTTCAGACTCAATGCGGGCGTTCTGCATGATTTGCTCGCGGTCATTCACGATTTTTTTGCTCTCGCGGATCTCGTCGGGCAGGTTGTTGCGCACCTCATCGATAATATCGCGCATACGGTCCACATCGACCATGCGCTTGGAAGCGGAGAACGGAACTATCGTCCCGGCCTCCAGCGTTTCCTCCATCATCTCCAACAGTTCTTCAACGTTCATACCTCTTCCCCTCTCTCATAGCGGCTGACCTTGATCTTGCCGTAGTTGTACTGCTTCACCAGCGTCAGAGCGCCCGCCTGCTCGGGCAGGTCGGCCTCGCGCTCGGTCTCGCAGAGCACGACCCCGCCGGGGGCCATCTTAGCGGCCAGCAGCGGCAGCACGGCAGCCACGGTATCATGGTGGAACGGCGGATCCAGCAGAGCCAGGTCAAACGGCCCGCGGATGTTGGCGAGAAAGCTCTCGGCCTCGCCCTGGCGTATATCACTCTGGCGGTCCACCCCTGCCGTTTTGCAGTTGGCCTTCACAACGGCGAGTGCCTCGGCGGAGCGGTCCACAAAGAGGCATCTTTTGGCACCGCGGGACAGAGCCTCGATGCCCAGCTGGCCGCTGCCTGCGAACAGGTCCAGCACCCGTGCCCCCGGCACCAGGAACTGCACGCTGGAGAACATGGCCTCCTTCACACGGTTGATGGTCGGGCGGGTAATGTCCTCGCCCGGCAGGGCCTGCAGATTTTTGCCGCGGGCTGTTCCGGCAATCACGCGCATGGTGCCGCACCTCTTTCCTCTCAAAATTTCGTTTATACAGATTCAGTATTTATTATGGTGCTTTGGCGTAGGATTGTCAAGGGTGCAAAATGTAAAATAAAATGGCAAAAGGGTAACAGAGACAGGAAAACACGGTCCGATGGGCTTGACAAACACCCCCGCAGATGGGTATAATAGGTACTGTTGTTACGCGGCTGTCGTACAACGGCTAGTACATCAGCCTTCCAAGCTGAGGACGTGGGTTCGACTCCCATCAGCCGCTCCAATAAAAAATCCCTGTGTCACATTCAGACGCAGGGATTTTTTTATTGCAGAACGCAGCCGGGGCGAACAGCATTCGCCCGCTGGGCCGGTTTCCGATTACAGCTTCACCAATTCCGCCTTCAGGTTCTTCAGTTCCTTCTCCAGGCGGTCCTTGTCCTTGTTGTAGTCCTGGTAGGCCTGCAGGCGGGCTTCGACGTTGGGGTCCTCGGCGGAGAGATAGCCGCTGTTCATCGAGGCTGTGTAGCTGAACTTCTTCAGCGTGCCGTTGAAGTCGATGACCATGAACTGGCCCTCGGCGGGCCGGACCGTGCCTGCGCCGAACATTTTATGGTTGATTTTACAGCCGGTCAGGTCGGGCAGCGCAGCAGGGTTTGCCAGCAGCTCCTGCAGCTCCTGCTCACACTCGCCGATGCGGATGCAGAGCTCGGCGCGGTCCGCCTTCTCCTTCACAGCTTTTGCGCGCTCCCTGCTCGTCGAGCCGCGGGTGTAGCCCTTCGGGTAGAACTGTCCGGCGTAGGCCGTGTGCAGGATGTCGTACACAAGCAGGTGCAGCGCGTCGTCGATGCCGCCCAGCTCCTGCTCCGCGTAGGCCTTGTGCAGAGCGATGATCTCCGGGTAGTTCTCCAGCGCGTGCAGCAGGTCGTTGCACATCGTGTAGTAACGCGGCAGGTCCAGCGCCGTGCCGCCGCCAAAGTCTGCCTCATACCCAAAGTAATCCGCCCACGCCTTCGCCTCGTTGGCCTGATAGAAGTAGTTCGCGTGCGGCTCCCACAGGTTCAGGAAGAACACCGCGTTGGCCGTGTTCATCGTATACTTGCTCATGCGCGGGAACACGCGGCGGAACCGCCCGTTGATCTGGTCAGCGAACAGCTCGGCGCGGCCCCGGCGCTTGGAAATATCACCGCCGTCCTCATTGTACAGCCAGCGGAAGCACTCGCGGACGAGTTCGACCTCGCTGTCGCGCAGCATCAGGTTCTGCAGGCCGCCGATGGGCTGCAGGGCCGGGTTGTCCAGCGTCGGCTGGGCCTGCTGCATGGCATCGGCAAACATGGCCGGAAAGTCGCTGTCCTCGATGTCCCAGTTCACGCCAAAGCAGTCTACCGCGCGCCAGACCGTTCCCTCATCGGCTGCCGCGCGGGCTTTGCAGTGCTGAACGTATTGTGCAAGGATCCCATTCAAATTCTCAGTATTCAAACCAATTCCTCCTAAAAAAATCAGCCTTCCCATTATAAAAGACCCTGCGCAGAGCGTCAAGACCGCAAAACGACAAAAAGCCCCCTCTTTCGAGGGGGGCAAAATCGTCAGAAAATTTACAGGCTCGAGTAGCCGAAGCTGTTGACAAGCGCATCAATTTTCTTGCCCTGCTTGCACCACGGGCAGCTGTGGGAGTCGTAGGTTTCGTAGTCGGGAAGGTCGTGGGTGTCAAAGATGCTGGCCACGGGGTAGCCTGCGCACTCTTTGACCGACGCAAAGATCGACGCGATGCCGACGGGATCGCCGCCGTAGTAGCGGATGGCCTCGACAGCGCCCTGCACGGTGAAGCCGGTGGTGACAGACGCCGCCAGCACCAGCACATGCTTACCGGCGATCATCGGGGCGGTGTTTTCGCGGAAAAGCAGCTGGCTGCCGGTGGTGTGCTCCGGCGTGACGACGTAGATCGTCTGGTGGGCATTCATATTCGTATAGCCGGCCTTTGTCAGCTCACTGGCCATGCAGGCGCCGATGACCTCGGTACCGTCCAGGCAGAGGATCGTGTCCACAATGGTCGTCGACTTGTACTCTCGCACCAGCTCGGCGGCGGCAGCGCGTGCCTCCGACAGGCGGAACTTTGTCAGCGTGACATCAATGTAGTAGTTGATATGGCTGTGGCTGGTGGCATAGTGCCCCTTGCTGACGCGCAGCTGCAAATTCGATTTGCCGGTGGGCAGTTTTACAAGATTCATCGCCATGGTAGTCTCCCCCTTAATGCTTTAACTGTTTATGGTACTATTGTACAAATTTGTGTATCAAAATACAAGGAACGCATTGCCCAAAATCCGGCGCTGATTTTTGGGCAGTTTTTCTTCGAGATTGACCAAACGGCACTTTTGTGGTATAATAAACCAACAATTTATAGTGGGGAGGTTTGCGGATATGGGCTACAAATTGGCGGCAAGCAACGGCGACACGCTGGCTGTGCCGCAGCTGGTCCTGACCCATCTGACCCAGACCGACGGCGATACGATCCGGGCCGCACTCTACATTTTGCAGACCCACGACACCGACCCGCGCACGATGGCCCGCGCACTGGCACTGCCCAGCATCGAGGCTGCCAAGCGCGCCCTGCAATACTGGGCCGGTGCCGGGCTGCTGGTCAGTGAGCGTGGGGCCGCCCCCGCCCCGGCAGCCGAGCCCGCACGGGTCGATCTGGCCAGCGTGGCCAACGACCCCTATGTTGCCGTTCTGTGCCAGGAGGCGCAAAGCATCTTCGGTAAAACGCTGAGCCGCAGCGAGATGCAGCGGCTTGTGGGGCTGTACTTAAACGACGGCTGGCAGCCAGATGTCATTCTGCTCTGCTGCGCCGAGGTCACCCGTCTGGGGCGGCGCACCATCGCCGCCGTGACCCACCTGCTGGCCCGCTGGCGGGAGGACGGCGTTGAGACTGGCGAGGACGCCGAGCGCTGGCTGCAGCGTGCCAAGCAGCGCGAGGCCTGGTGCCAGGATGCCGCCGCACAGTTTGGCATTGAGCCGCGTGCACTGACGAACTGGGAGCGCCGCACGATTGCCCGCTGGCACGAGGAAATGGGCATCGGGCGCGAGATGATCGACGAGGCACTGCTGCGTGCCAACGGTAAAAACACCGTGCGGTACGTGGACGGCATTCTGCGGGCCTGGCGTGCCCAGGGCATCACGACGATCGACGCCGCGCGCCGTCAGGGCCAGCTGGAGGGCAGCAACATCGTGATGACCGAGCGGCCCAACGCCCAGCCGCCCGCCGCCAGCGCCCAGAAGGACCTGTTCAACCGCAACTGGGCGGCCATGTTTGACGAGGAGGGGTAACCTATGCGCACAAAAGACGAACTGTTCCGCGCAGCGCAGCGCGAGGTGGCAGCCTACCGCCAGCAGGCCGTAATGCAGGCCGAGACTGCCCGCCGCGCCGCCTACGCCGCTCACCCGGCGCTGGCCGAGGCGGACAGCGCCCACCTGCGTGCGGGGCTGGGCCTTGCGAAGGCCGCAGCCCTTGGCGGAAACATGGATACAGCCCGCGCCGCGCTGGCCAGCGCAGATGAAGCGCTGGCCGCTGCGGTCAGGGAGGCCGGGTTCAGCGCGGACGATTTCAAGCCCGCCTACCGCTGCCCGCTGTGTGAGGATACCGGTATGCGCGGCGGTGTCCCCTGCCGCTGCGTGGCAGACGCCGCCCGCCGTCTGCGCCGGGACGAGATCAATGCCGCCAGCCCGCTGGGCCTGTGTCAGTTTGCCAGCTTTGAGGTCGAGCGCTACAGCGACGCCGTGGAGCCGGAGCTGGGCATCTCCCCGCGGGAGTACATAGGCAAGCTGCTGAACTACTGCCGCGGCTACGCCGCCAAATTCAGCCAGAACAGCCCGAACCTGCTGTTCATGGGCCACACCGGCCTGGGCAAGACACATCTAGCGCTGGCGATTGCCGACGCCGTGCTGGAGGGCGGCCACGACGTACTGTACACAAGCGCCGCCGCGCTGGCCGCGCAGCTGGGGCGCGAGCACTTCAACTACACGACCAACGACGAGTGGCTGGCCGCCTGTCAGGAGGCCGACCTGCTGATTTTGGACGACCTGGGCACCGAGTACATCACGCCGCTGACCATCAGCGTGCTGTATGAGCTGATCAACACCCGGATGCTGACCCACCGCCCCACGATCTACACGACGAACATCACCGACCAGAGCGTTTTTGTGGCCCGCTACACCGAGAAGGTCGCCAGCCGTATGCTGGGCGGGTGCAAGATGTTCAAGTTTTTTGGAACGGACCAGAGGTTGAAATAACTTCATAAAAAACCGACCCGGCGTGTGCCTGCCGATGGGCACACGCCGGGTTTGTTGTATCATATTGCAGGGGCAGCCCGCGGCCTTGCGCAGGCTGCCCTGTATGGGTAACGGGCGGGCCAGGCATGTCCGGCCCCTACAGGCGGCAAAATTGTCAGTACCTCGCATACAGGAAGCTGCCGCCACCGAGGAAGCGGCCCATGAACAGGAAAACAAAAATGCAGACCTCATAGACGGCCCAGCTGGCGGGCGTGGGCAGGGCGGCGATTTTGGTGCGCAGCGAGACACCGCGCTCATGGGCGGCGTCCACGGCCAGCAGAATCGCAATGCCCGCGTAGAGCAGAATTTCCTCCTGCAGGCTCGTCAGGCCAAGCTCCCAATAGTTGGAGAACACGGCGTGCCCGCCGTTGCAGAGAATACCCTTAAAAAGCTCTGCCGCGTTGGCAAGGCTGCTGGCGCGGAAAATCACGAACGCACCCGCTAGAATGCAGAATGTGCCCGCCACGCGCAGCGCATGGCGGAGCTTACCCGGGCGGCGGGGCGGCAGGTGGTTTTCCGCCGCCTGGCACAGGCCGTGCAGGCCGCCCCAGACGAGGTAGGTCAGCCCCGCGCCGTGCCACAGGCCGCTGACGAGGAAGGTTATCATCAGGTTTCCGTCCTTGCGCGCCTTGCTGCACCGGCTGCCGCCCAGCGGAATATAGATATAATCTCGCAGCCACTGCGACAGGCTGATGTGCCACCGCGCCCAGATGTCCTTGACCGAGTCAGCAAAGAACGGCTGGCGGAAGTTTTCCGGCAGTTGCAGGCCCAGCACCTCGCCGACGCCCAGCACAATGTCGGTGTAGCCGGAGAAATCGGCGTAGAGCTGCACGGTGAACAGCACGCTGCCCAGCAGCAGCTGGGTGCGGTCAAAGGCGGCGGGGTTGGCAAAGACTGCATCCACAACGACGGCGGCACGGTCCGCCACGGCCAGCTTTTTAAAGTAGCCCCACGCGCTGCGCTGTACGCCGCGCCAGACCCGGTCCGTATCCCAGACAGTGGGCCGGTCCAGCTGCGGCATCAGGGCGTCATAGCGGTTGAAGGGGCCCTGCGTGATGGAGAGAAAGAACGACGCATAGCACAAAAGGCGGGCGTATTTTTCCTCAGGCAAAATCCTGCCCCGGCGCACGTCACACAGATAGCTGACGAGCTGCAGCGTAAAATAGCCGATGCCCAGAGCGTTCGCCAGCGTGCCCTGCCAGCCCAGCGCAGCGGGCAGATACTTGAGCAGGGCCAGCGGCAGCAGTGCCGCCGCAAGCCCCGCAAGGAACACGGGCTTTTTCGCGGTGCGCCGCCCGCACCACCAAACCAGAAAGCTGCTTCCCGCCAGCACCGGCAGTGCTGCCGGGCAGAGCACCGCGTAAAATAGTAAGTTTGCCCCCAGCAGCAGCTGCCAGCGGCGCGGCGGCGGGCAGACATACCAAAGCCCCGCCAGCAGCGCCGCGAACAGCACAAAGCCGGGTGATGTCACGGCGATCATGGCAGGGCCTCCTTCTTATTCGTCTTGCAGCTTTGCATAATAGGCCATCAGGACGGAGTCGTCCGGGGTGAGGGTCAGCTTTTCCTCCACCGTCTGATAGAAAAGATCGTCAACGCTCTCCCCCGCCGCACGGCGTTGGATCGTCTTGCAGAGAATGGCGGTGAACTTTTCCGCCCCCGCGCCGTTCAGGTGGTGCGCGTCGGAGAAGTCCTCGATCTTCAGATTGATCTCGCTTTGCAGCTTGTACAGCGAGAAATCCCAGTATTCCAGCCCGTCATGCGCGGCGCAGAAGTTCCGCAGTGCATCGACGTAGGACTGATAGTTTTCGGTGTTGTACAGGTAGCCGCTGGGCAGCGGGGCCGTGAACAGCACAAGCCGGATGCCGTTTTCCGCGCAGAAATCGGTGATTTTGTTGAGGTATTCCCAGCCAAAATCCGACAATGGCGCGTCGGCATCTACGTTCAGCAGCGTGGCAAAGCCGTCCTGCGGGATGCCGGTGGTATAGACAAAGCCGCGGCCCCGGTACGCCTCACCGCTGTCCGGGTAGGTCACATAGCCGTAGCTGTCCGGCGTGTAGCCGTCAGTCAGCTTGGCCTTCCAGAGGGCGGGCATTGAGGACGGCGGCGCAATGCCGTGGCGCGCGGGCAGCAGCAGGTCGGCATAGGCCGCCAGACCGCCCATCTCCGACAGGTAGGCGTATCGGTTGGGTGAGCGCCAGTCCATGTGGTCGGCCAGCAGATAGCAGGCCAGCGGGATGTTGGCGGACGCGCTCTCATTGTAGCCGGTGTAGAACATTTCGAGATAGACCGTTTTCAGCGGGTTCTGCGCAGCAGCTTCTTTCAGCATATAATAGGAGCCGTCCGGCAGCTGCTGGGACGACCCGGCGTTGAAGCTGTGAGTGCCCAGCGCCGCGTCCACCTGCGCGGGGTCAACGCTGCGGTAGCAGTGGGACGAGCCCAAAAACAGCGTGTCTATGTTCCCGGCGTCGGCATACAGCTCCTGCAGCATGACGCGGGAGTAGGAGTGTACATCATCCACCAGCAGAAAATCCGCAGCCGCCAGCAGTGCCGCCGTGAGCAGCACAAACAGTGCGGCGGCTGCCGCTTTTTGCAGGATGGTTCGTTTCATACGGTTTCCTATCTGTCAGCGTTCGATCTTCATGTGGGGGTGCTTCGGCGTGTAGGCGGCGACGTCCAGCGTCCATTCCGTATTGCCGTCGGCATCCTCCGCCGTTTTGGCAAAGTCATATTGCGCGTAAAATTCGCGCACCATGGCGTTTTTGGCTGTCGGATAATAATGGCCTACGATGGTTTTGACCCCGCGGGCGGCGGCCTCGGCCACGACGGTGTCCATCATGGCATCCTCCATGCCGCGCTTGAGCACGCGGCAGCTCATGAGCCAGAGCGTCAGGTCGAGCACATCGCCCTGCTGCCGGCCCGCCACAACGGTGACAATGCCGTTATCACCGAATTTATCCACGAGCTTGCCGCAAAGGCAGAGGTCGTTTTGGTCCCCGGCCATGGCGCGGATGTCATCCTCGGAGCAGCGCAGCGTCGTCAGGTTGAACTGGTTGGACTTGTTCGTCAGCTGGGCAATGCGCTGGATGTAGAGCGGCTCAAAGCCCTTGATCGTGGCCGTCATTTCAAGGCTGTCGAGATACTGGCCGTAGTCGGCAAACGCCGCCTGTGCCTTGGCGCGCTCGGCGTTCTGGTGGTAAAGCTCGGTCTTTTTCAGGTCCTCTTTGGAAAGGGCCGTGACCTCAAAATAGCCGCCGTGGTCGAGGGTCTTGATGTAGTTTTCGGCCCCGTCCAGCGCGGGCACAGCGACGCCTGGCACCTGCGCGGCCACGATGGCGCGCTCCGCCGGGTTGTCGTCGGCAAAGACAAAGCTGTCCGCGCCCAAATTCAGCTCGGCGGCGATGGCCTTCAGGTTCAGGTCCTTCGGGTCCCAGTTGGCCTTGATGGCGACGAAATCATCGGGGCGCAGCACGCCGTCCGGGTGGTTCAAGCCCGCCAGCGCGTTGGCCTCGTCGTTTTTGGAGTCAACGGCCAGGATGACGCCGATGGATTTCAGCGCCTTGCAGTAGCTCTGGAACTCGGCGTAGACCTGACCCTCGGGCACCTCGGGGCCGATGGCCAGGCCATCCACGCCGTCGTCGCCGACGATGCCGCCCCAGAGCGTATTGTCCAGGTCGAGCACAAGCGCCTTTTTGTTGCGCCCGTACAGGGACTTGATGATATTGGCCACGCTGTTGGCCAGCGACGGGATCGCGTCGAGGCAGATGGCATATTTGTACATGTGCCAGAAGAAGGCGTCGCCCCACGCCGTCAGGCCGTAGTCCGCCGACAGGTAGTCGATGTCGTTGATGTAAAAGTGCTCATGGGACGCGGCGTAGGCGTAAAATTTCTGGTTCAGGCGGCTGATGAAGTTGGAGCGGCCATGGGGGTCCCAGATGTCGCGGTTGCCCATGAGACGGAAGTTCGGGCGGTCAAAGTTGTTCTGGATGACCGGGCAGGCGAATTTTTGCTCCAACGCCTGCCACATCGTCTCAAAATGGGCGTACTGCTCGTCGAGCATCGCGTCGATGGCGGCCTCGCTGTCGGCAGTCGTGGGCAGGGCGGTCAGGTTGCGCCAGTTTGTGTGGATGTAGATGACGTCGGGGTGGAAGTCGTCCAGCTCCGGCGTGCCGAACATGGCGTCCTGCCAGTACTGGGCGTACTCGCTCTGGTAGAACTCCGCCTCGATGCCGTATTGCAGCAGAAACAGCCCCAGCTGGTCGGCCACTTCGTTTGTGGTGGACCCGCCGAGGATGGCAATTTTTTTGTGCAGCGGGTGCGGGTTCCGGGCCAGCAGCTCACGCCGCAGCTTACGCTTTTTGCGCAGCAGCGTTTCGGTATCGAGAGGGTAATGGAAGCAGTCCATGGGAAGCTCCTTTTATAGTAATAAGCCTTGTGGGCAAAATGTAGGGGCGCATTCTATATGCGCCAGCAAGGTGTGCGGCTGCCGCAGACGGCCCGGGCGGATATGGAATCCGCCCCTACTGACCTTTATCAGCCCATCTCCGCCAGTGCGCCCTTGAGTGCCTGGGCGATTTGGTCGGGGCAGCTGGTGGGCTTGCGGCCACAGGTCGTGCCCTCCATGCGGGCGATGGCATCCTCGGCCTTCATGCCGGGCAGCAGCTTGGCGATGCCCTTCAGGTTGCCGTCGCAGCCGCCCAGGATCTGCACGCTCTTAATGGTATGGTCGTCGTTCAGCTCCACGACGGTGCGGACGGAACAGGTGCCTTTATTGTTGTAGGTGTATGTCATTTTGATTTGCTCCTTATTTTTGTCTCTTGTAGGTCGATTTGCGCGCCTTGGCTATGTCGCCGATGCGCGCGATCATCTCGTCGCTGGTCGCAAATGCTCCCACCGGGCGCGGCGTCACGGTGTTGATGCCGTGGTAATCGGTGCCGCCCGTGACGATCAGTCCGTTTTCCTTGGCTAAGCGGGTCAGTTCGGCTCTGTCCTCCGGCGTGTTGCGGGGATGGTCGATCTCGACGCCGTCCAGCCGCCCGGCGGCGATCAGCTCGCGCGCCAGCTCCATGCTGTGGTAAACGCTGGGGTGCGCCAGCACGACCACTGCGCGGCTTGCCTTAATGACATCCAGCACGGTATCCACCGGCTCATACCGCGGCGTGTGCAGGATGCGCCCGCGCACGGGCTTGAGCCCGAACAGCGATTTGTATACGGTATTATACATGCCGTCGGCCAGACCGTACTGCCACAGCACCCGCATGACCTGCGCCTTGAACAGCGTGCCGCTGTCTTTGGCAAGCTCGAGCGCCTCCTCGGTGCGGAACTGGGGGCAGATGGCTTCCAGCTCCTTGCAGCTCTGCAGCATGGCGGTCAGGCGGCGCTCGGCCATCATGGCGGAAAAGTCCGCCAGCGCGGCGCAGTCGTCAGGCCAGTAGCAGAGCAGATGCACGCGGTGGGCGCGCTCGTAGTCGTAGGCGGTCAGCTCGGTGGCCGGGATGAGGTGGACACCGTTCTGCACAGGATGGGCATAGGCGTAGCGCACGCTCCGGATCGAATCGTGGTCCGAGATGGCCAGATGGGTCATCCCCGCGCAGGCCGCCAGAAACGGCAGCTTGTCCGCCGGGGTCGAACCGTCGGAGAAGGTCGTATGGGTATGCAGATCGCCGGGCATGGGCGTCACCTCACTTGCGAATGTGGATGCTATGGGACATATTATTATACTACAAGTCGAGGGAGAATTGCAAGTAGGGGCGGACAATGCCCGCCCGCAAACCTGGCGCAGCCAGCAAGGCTCCCGGGCGGATATAGAATCCGCCCCTACAGCGTAGGGGTCGATGCTCGTCATCGACCCGGGAACCATGCGAAGGCCGGAACATTTGCGGGCAAGCAATGCCCGCCCCTACAAATTTTACGCTATTTTCTCTCTTTTTTCAGTTCCTCCAAGTATTCCGCCAGCTCGTCTATGTCGGCGTCGGTGAGGGTGTCGGTTTCGGCAAGGGCGGCTACGAAGTTGCGGGGGCTGCCGCCGAAAAGGCGGCCCCACAGACTGCGGCTTTCGGCGGACAGGTACGCGGCCCGGGTCAGGGCGGCGGTGTAGAGGTAGCCCCTCCCCTGCTTTTCGCGGGTGACGCAGCCCTTTTCCTCCAGCCGGGCCAGCAGGGTCAGCAGCGTTGTGCGGGCGCGGGGCGGGCCGGGCAGCGCCGTTTCCAGCTCGGCAGCGGTCAGCGGCGCGTCGGCATCCCACAGGGCGTTCATGATTTCCAGTTCTGCGTCGGGCAGGCGTTTGATTTTGGACATGGGATGTCTCCCTTTTAAGACAGGCTGCGGCCCTGTACACAGATGGTGCGGGCGTCAAATTTCAGGCTGGCGTTGCCGTTATGAACGTAGAAGGTGTAGCGCTCCACACCGGGCCATTCGGCAGTAATATACAAGCCCTCGCGCGTGAAGGTCCAGACGCCCGGGTCGTCGCTTTCGAGACTTTCCGGCGGGGTGTAGCCCGGGAGTGCAGCGGTCTTGGGCGCTGAGAAATCCAGTGCGTTCAGCTCGTCGTAGGTCAGGTAGCCCGGCAGCCGGTTCCAGTCTGTTGTGTCGCTGAAATCAAGGTTCAGCATCAGCAAGGCGTCGGCCCCGCCGTAAAAATACTGGTTGCGGTAATAAAGGTAGGTTTCCAGCTCGTCCTGCGGCCAATCGCCGGGGTTAAAAAAGTTCTGCGCCCCTGCTTGGGCCAGCGTGTTGCACTGGTGCAGCAGCATACGGTACTGGTTGTTGGTCAGGTCCAGCTCCCGTGCCATCGGCAGAATCTCAAAATGTGCCGATTGGTTCGGGTCGTCTGCAGACTGCCAGCCGCTGATGACCTCACAGGGCTGTGATTCGTCGAACGGTGCAATCAGATAGACATGAAAGCGTCCCTCGCCGTATTGTTTGCCCAGATACCAGGCTTCGGGCGTCAGCTCGGCTTCAAAGGTCGCTTTGACCAGTGCGCCCTGGCCGTCGTTCAGGTAGTCGCGCCAAGTTGTGCCGTCGCCGCGCCGGGTTTCCAGCAGGGCGGAAATATATTCCGTGTCGTAATCCTCGGGCTCCACAAGGCCGCACGCGCCGCTGTGGAAGTAGTAGCCGTTTCCGTCGGTCAGATACTCACTCCAAAGGAAGTCCGCACCGCGCCGCACGGCTGCGGCACCCGCCTCCATTGAGACGGGCGGCGGCTCTGGGGTCACGATGGGGTTGGCGGTCTCGGACGGCTCCGGTGCGGCAGCTGCGGCGGGTTCCTGCTCGTCTTGCGGGGCCGCGTCGGCGGGCTTGCAGGCGACCAGTCCGCCCGCGCAGCAGGCAGTCAGGGCCAGCACCGCCAGCAGGGCGCGTCCGCGGTGCTTGGGGGCTGTGTCCCACAGGGCGGCCAAACGCTGCTTGAACTGGCGCTTGTTCAGGGCAAAGCCGCTGGTCAGCGCGGGGCCGCGGTTCTGGCGCACGGCGGTCAGCAGGGCGTCGGCGTAGGCCGCGCGGCAGTCGGCATCGCGGCCACACAGGGTCTCGGCGTCACAGGCCTCCTCAATGTCGCGGCCCGCGCAGGCGGCCAGCAGCCAGACAGCAGGGTTATACCAATGCACGGCACACGCCAGCGTAAACAGCAGCTTTTTGGCGACGTCATGCCGTTTTATGTGGGTCAGCTCATGGGCCAGCATGTAGTCTGCGCCATTGGGAGCCGTGCCCGTGGGGGTCAGAAGTACGGGATGCAGCGTGCCCGCCACCATGGGGCTGCGTACCAGCGGCGTGGCGACCATGCGCGGGCACGCCCCCTGCGGCAGGGCGCTGCGCCAGCTGGTGTCAACCGGCTGTGCGGTGCAGCGGACGCGGATGCGCCAGACGGCATAGCCGCCAAATTGATAGAGCGCAACAGCCAGCACGCCGAGGTTCCACGCAAGGGCCAGCAGGTTCAGCCGCGTTGCGCCGACAGCGAGGCATTCCAGCACCGTGCGGTGTCCCGTCTGCAGCTCGGCGCGGGGCACGATGTAGCCCGTGGGCGCGCCGCCCTCCGTGGCAACCATGTAGGGCACGCCGTCGGCGGGGCGCTCGGTGACTTCCTGCGAAAGGGCGGTCCGGCTGTACAGCGGTGTGGTATCCACGGACACCGCCGCCGGGGCCTGGGGCACAAGCGCGTGCAGCGGCACCAGAAGCAGCACCGCCAGCGTGACCCACAGGCGGCAGAGCCACTGCGGGCCGTAGCGTTTTTGCAGCCGGGGCGCCGCGGCCAGCAATGCCAGCGCGGCCAGGCCCAGCAGAATGCCCTGCACGAACAGCGAAGCAAAAAGTGTGGCGAACATGGGGTCGACCTCCTTTGTTCTACAGTTGTAGAAGATAGTTTTATTCTACAAGTGTAGAAGGGCGGTGTCAAGGGGTGAGGGTGACAAAGTTTGACAGGGTTGTTTGGTGGAATTGCATAAGGGCGGCAGCGGGCAGGTGGAGGGCCGGGCATGCCCGTCCCCTACAGTGCCACGCTTGTTGAACAGGCGTTGAAGGCAAGGCATACGGGAGGGATGAATCCCTCCCCTGCAAATCATTAACGGGTGGTTGTAGGGCGGCCAGCCCTCTGGCCGCCGCGGACGTTTGCGGTACTATATAACTTTATGGGCTGCCACTGTAGGGGGCGGCATCCTCGACGCCCCGCGGAGGGGTCAAGACCCCTCCCTACAAATCGCTCGAAAACGGGGCTGCGCACCAAAAAAGCGCACCGCCCCCAGTCGGGAGCGGTGCGCAAAATATCTTTATGCTATGCCAGACTTACGCCAGCAGGGGCTTGCAGGCCTCGGCCAGTTTTTCCTTCTGGGCCTCGGCCTCGGCGAGGTCCTTGCCCTTGGTGGTAAAGTAGGTCTTGATCTTCGGCTCGGTGCCGGAGGGACGCACGACAACCGTCGCGCCGCTTTCCAGCGTGTAGATCAGGACGTTGGCGGCGGGCAGGCCGGTCTCCTCGGGCTTCTTGTAGTCCACGACCTTGACGACCTTGTCACCGGCAAAGTCCTTCGGCGGGTTGACGCGCAGGTTCTGCATGATGTCGGCCATCTTGTCCATGCCGGACAGGCCCGGGAACTCAAAGCTGTCCACCTTGTTCAGGTAGCGGCCATATTCGGTGTAGATGCGCTCCAGCTCTTCCTTGATGGAGGAGCCCTTGGCGCGGTAGTAGGCGGCCATCTCGCAGATCAGCATCGAGCCGATGATGGCGTCCTTGTCGCGGACGTAGGGACCGGCCAGATAGCCGTAGCTTTCCTCAAAGCCGAAGATAAAGCGGTCCACCTCGCCGTCAGCCTCCAGCTTGGCGATCTGGTCGCCGATCCACTTGAAGCCGGTCAGCACGTTGCGGCACTCGACGCCGTAATGCTCAGCGACCTTGTCAGCCAGCGGCGTGGAGACGATAGACTTGCACATGACAGGGTTCTTGGGCATCGTGCCCTGCTCAATGCGGCCCGCACAGATGTAGTCGAGCAGCAGAACGCCGACCTCGTTGCCGGAGAGCAGCTCATAGCTGCCGTCCTTGCACTTGACGGCGATGCCGACGCGGTCCGCGTCGGGGTCGGTGGCCAGCATCAGGTCAGCGCCGGACTTCTCGGCCAGCTCCAGACCCAGGCGCAGCGCCTCGAAGATCTCGGGGTTGGGATACGGGCAGGTCGGGAAGTTGCCGTCCGGGTCCTTCTGCTCGGGCACAATGGTGATGTCGGTGATGCCGATGTCGCCCAGAACATGGGTGACGGGCACAAGGCCGGAGCCGTTCAGCGGGCTGTAGACGAGCTTCAGACCCGCGGTCTTGCAGATGCCCGGGCGGATGGAGCGCGCCTCGATGGCGGCATACAGCGCGTTGATGCAGTCGTTGCCGACGTACTCGATCAGGCCCTGGGCCATGCCGTCCTCAAAGGAGATCAGCTTGGCGCCGGTCAGGATGTCGGTTTTCTGAATTTCGGCGTAGACGATGTCGGCGGCCTCGTCGGTCATCTGGCAGCCGTCCGGGCCGTAGGCCTTGTAGCCGTTGTACTTGGCGGGGTTGTGGCTGGCCGTGACCATGATACCGGCGTTGCACTTATAATAACGGGTCGCAAAGCTCAGTGCGGGCACGGGCATAAGGGCGCTGTAGATGCGGACCTTGATGCCGTTGGCGGCCAGCACCTCGGCAGCGGTCCTGGCGAACAGGTCGCTCTTGTTGCGGCTGTCATAGCTGATGGCAACGGTCTGGCTGCCGCCCTGGGTCTTGACCCAGTTGGCAAGGCCCTGGGTCGCCTGACGGACAACGTAAATATTCATACGGTTGGTGCCTGCACCGATGACGCCGCGCAGACCCGCGGTACCGAACTTCAGGGCCACGGCAAAACGGTCCTGAATGGCGGCATCGTCACCCTTGACGCTTTCCAGCTCGGGCTTGAGGTCAGCGTCGTCCAGCTCTGCAGCGAGCCAACGCTCATACATATCTTGATACATAAGTAAAACACCTTCACTTTCCATAGGAAATACTAACTTAGGTATACTCTAAATATACCAACTTTGCCGTAGCCTGTCAATCGAATTTTGTTTAATTTTGCCTGATTTTTCCCGTTTCGTGCTTGTGCAAGGGCGCGCTGTGCGGTATACTGATAAAAAAGCAGGAAAGTGGGAAACAGGCCATGTATGCAAAAGTGACAAGCCTTGGTGTGACCGGTCTGGCGGGGTACATCGTGCAGGTCGAAGCCGACCTTTCGGGCGGGCTGCCGCAGTTCAATCTGGTGGGTCTGCCGGACTCCGCCGTGAAGGAGAGCAGTGAGCGGGTGCGCAGCGCCATCAAGAACCTGCACTATGAGTGGCCCGCCAGCCGCATCACCATCAACCTAGCCCCCGCCGACGTGCGCAAGACCGGGCCGGTGTACGATCTGCCGGTGTTTGTGGGCATCATGGCCGCGCAGTGCAAGCTGCCCGCCCCCGGCAGTGAGCGGGCGTTTCTGGGAGAGCTGGGGCTGGACGGCACGCTGCGCCCCGTGACCGGCGTGCTGCCAATGGCGCTGGCCGCGGTGCAGAACGGCGTGAAGGAGCTGTTTCTGCCTGCCGAAAACGCCGCCGAGGCCGCCGTGGCCGAGGGACTGACCGTCTACCCGGCCCGCAGTGCGCAGGATGTGGTGCTGCACCTCTGCGGCGCAACGCCCCTGACCCCGGCAACGCCCGAGGGGTACGACGAGGACGGCGTCTGGCTGGGGCCGGACATGGCCGACGTGCGCGGCCAGAGCGAAGCCCGCCGCGCCATGGAGATCGCCGCTGCAGGCGGGCATAATTTGATCATGATCGGAAGTCCCGGAACCGGAAAATCTATGCTTGCCAAGCGGCTGCCGGGCATTCTGCCGCCGCTGACCTATGAGGAGGCGCTCGAGACCAGCGCCATCTACTCCGTGGCCGGGCTGCTGCGCGGCGGCACGGGGCTTATCAAGCAGCGGCCCTTCCGCAGCCCGCACCACAGCGTCAGCTCGACAGCCATTGTGGGCGGCGGGTCTGTCCCCCGCCCCGGCGAGGTCAGCCTGGCGCACAACGGCGTGCTGTTTCTGGACGAGCTGCCCGAGTTTGCCCGCGATACGCTTGAGGTACTGCGCCAGCCGCTGGAGGACGGCAGGGTCACCGTCAGCCGCGTACACGGCACAGCGTCCTACCCGTGCAGGTTCATGCTGGTGGCCGCCATGAATCCCTGCAAGTGCGGTTATTTAGGCCATCCCACGCGGGAGTGTACCTGCACGCCGAGCGCGGTGGATGCCTACCGGCGGCGCATCTCCGGCCCGCTGCTGGACCGCATTGACTTACACGTCGAGGCCCTGCCCGTGGAGTACGACGACCTTGCGTCCGAGCAGGGCGGTGAGTCCAGCGCCGACGTGCGTGCCCGGGTCATGGCGGCGCGTACTTTGCAGCGAGAGCGGTACAAGGCCCTGCCCGGCGTGCGGTGCAACGCGCAGCTGCCGTCCGGCGCCCTGCGGCGCTACTGCCGCATGACCCCTGCCGCCGAGAAGATCCTGCGCAGCGCGTTTGAGCGGCTGGGCTACAGCGCCCGCGCCTATGACCGCATTCTGCGCGTGGCCCGGACCGTGGCCGATCTCGACGGCAGCGAGGTACTGGACACGGCGCATCTGTCCGAGACGCTGCAATACAGGACGTTGGACAGAAAATTCGGGATGTAAAACACTGCCCGCCGTTTTCGGGTTGAAAGCGGCGGGCAGTGTTTTATTTTTCCAGAATTTGCAGCAGCCTTTCAGCGCTCTTGTCCCAGCTGTATTTTTCGAGAAGGGCGGCGGTGGGAGCCGTGGCCGGGGTGACGGCATCGACGTCGCCGGGGTTCGCGGTCAGGTCAATGTAGGCGGCGCAGGGGCCGTAGACCTCCCGCATACAAGGGGTGTCGCTGACAATGATCTGCGGCGCACCGCAGGCGGCGGCCTCCAGCGGCGGGATGCCGAAGCCCTCATAGAGCGTCGGGAAAAGAAAGGCTTTGCAGTGAGCCATCAGCGCCTTGGCTGCACCGTCGCTGACATACCCCAGATACAGCACATTGGGCAGGTCGGCCAGGCCGAGGCGCTCGGCCTCGGCGGCAAGGCTGCCGCCGCCCGCAATGGCAAACACGGCGTCGGGCTTGGCCCCGGCCGCGCGCAGCACCCACGGGAAGTTCTTGTTTTTGAGCAGGTTCGCCATGCTGAAATAGTATTGACCGGGCTTGAGCTGCGGGTGCCGGGCAAAAATGCTCTCGTCGGGCGCAATGCGCTGCATCTGCTGCCAGGCGTTGTAGACAACGTCCATTTTCGACGCAGGAACGCCGTAATATTTGACAATTTCCGATTTGGAGAACTCCGACACCGTGATGATGCGCTCGGCCCTTTTGGCAATGCGGCGGTATTGCAGGCAGTGCCATGCAGCGCTCAGCCGCCCGCGGGGGTCGGTGTAAAAGTCCGGGCGCGCGCGGTAGCAGACATCGTGCACAACGGCAATGCCGCGGAAGCCGAACAGCGGGATGACATTGCAGGTGGCAAGTCCCCCGGCCCCGCGCTGCCGGAGGTAGCGCGGGTAGTCGAGCTGCTGCCAGACGCCGCCCCTGTGCGTGCCGAAGGAAACGACCTTTATATTGGTATAGTGCGGCGTTTCAACGCCCGGCGGGGTGACAATTTCGACAAAGCCCGGCGGGACGATGCGGTCCAGCGCGGCGAGCAGCTCGATGGAATAGCGCTGGATGCCCGAAAGGCGCTGGGCAAAAAACGAGCCGTCAACGGCCCAGATGGTGTTGGACATAGAGTACCTCTTTTGTTACGGCGCGGTGGCGGCGGCCAGAGGACCGGCCGCCCTACGATGCAAATTGCTGTTTGTACAGCAGGATTTTATTGACGCTCCGGTCCAAGCGTTCCTCGGAGATCGTGCCGTTTTGCACGGCCTCCAGGACGGCGGCGTAGGCCTCGGGCAGGGAGTTGGGCATCAAAAGTACATCACAGCCCGCCTGAAGGGCCTGCACGGCGGCCTCGCCGGGGGTATAGGCGGCGGTGATAGCATCCATCGCCAGCGAGTCGGTGACGATGAGGGTGTTTTCCGCGTCGGGGATCAGCGTGACAAGCTGCGGCGAAAGGGTGGCCGGGGTGTCGTCGCCGGTCACATTCGGCGCGGCGATATGCCCGACCATGACGGCGTGCAGGCCGGTGTCCGCCGCAAAGGGCAGCAGCTCGCAGGCTTGCAGCTCGTCGAGCGTTTTGTAGGTCACGGCCAGCGCGGTGTGGCTGTCCTCAGCGGTATCACCGTGGCCGGGGAAATGCTTGAGCGTCGGCAGGATGCCGCCGGTGCGCAGGCCGTCCGCGGCGGCAGCGGCCATTTCGGCAGCGGTGGCGGCGTCCGACGAAAAGGCCCGCGTGCCGATGATGGGGTTATCCGGGTTCGTGTTCACATCGGCGTCAGGCGCAAAGTCCATGTTGAAGCCGTACTCCTTTAAATATGCGCCAATGGTCTGCCCCATGGCGCAGGCGTCCGCCGGGTCGCCGGACGCGCCCACCGCGGCGGCGCTCTCATATTGCGGCAGGTCAAAGGCCGGGTGGTTGGCCAGGCGTGCCACCGCGCCGCCCTCCTCGTCCACCGCGATGAAAAGCGGCGTGCGGCTGGCGGCCTGCAGATCGGCGTTGAACTGCGCCAGCTGCTCCGGGTCGGTGATGTTCTTGCCGAACTGGCAGATGCCGCCCACAGGGTAGGCTTGCAGGGTCTCCCGCATGGCGTCGGTCAGCATGGTCACACCGTCGGCCTTTGCGTCGTTGATGGTCTCCTGCGGGAGCGTCAGATCCAAGGCGTCGGGACGGATGATGAAAAGCTGGCCGATTTTTTCTTCCGGCGTCAGCGCGTCGGCGGGGGTGGGCGCTGCGGTTGGGGCCGGGGTGGACGTGGGAGTCGGGGTCGGCGCGGCGGCGGGCAGGGTGTCCGCCGGGGCTGCCGTACAGGCTGTGAGAGTGGTGAAGAGCAGTGCGGGGAGAAGCAGGCGTTTCATAGGGGGTCACCGCCTTTCGGGTGAGGGTGAGTGGTGTGGCGAACGGCGCAGGCGGATATGGAATCCGCCCCTACGAGGGATGGGTAACAGGCATTGACCCGGGGACGAGTGCCAACGGAAGGTTGGCGGGCGAACAATGTTCATCCCTACAAGTACTATTATAGTAGCATATTTGCAGAGCAAGAGCAAGACAGCAAAAAGGAGCGACCCTGCCGTAACCCGTTAGTGGGTTTTCATGGCAGTGTCGCCCCTCATCCGGCCTGCGGCCACCTTCCCCCAAGGGGGAAGGCTTTTGCTCGGCTATATTTAGTCCGGCAGACTGTCGGCGTAGTCGTTCTCGCCGCCGACGGGGTACTGGGCCACAACGTCGGTGTCGGCGGCAGTCTCGGCGGTGGCGGTATCGTCGTGCAGCGACTCCTTCGTCACAGCAAAGGCGGACTTGTGGTCGGCGTTGACCTCATAGACCAGCGTCGGCGCGTCGGAGCTGGCAAGGTAGCACAGACTGTCGTCGGACGCGCTCGCCGTGCCGAACCGCACCGTCAGGCTTGTGCCGTCGGTGAAGGACAGCGTCGCGGTCACGTCGGGGGCATCCAGCCCGTAGGCACTGTCAGCATCGGGCGCGGTGATGGTCCACGCGGTCTGCATTTCCAGAATCGTACCGGCCATCTTCCTGACGCTGCTCTGGGTCAGGGCGTAGTCCGGGTCGTCGGCCAGCGTCCAGATGCCGTCGGTGCAGGTAAATGTCAGGTCGTTCACCTGCATGGCGGCCACATCGTCTGTCGTCTTGTCGGTCAGCGTCTGAGCCTTGTACAGGTCGCGGGGTGACTTGCTCAGCGTCGCCAGGTCGCTGCGCCGGACCGTGTAGCCTGCGCCGGATTCGTCGTAGACGTAGTAGACGTCTGCCACGCTGTTCAGCTGATCTACAGTCAGGTCCACGGTCTGCTCCCCTGCCCCGAGGGTGATCGTCATCTGCGGGGTGTCGCTTTTAGCGGGCAGCTCGGCCAGGTCATTGCCCTCGAGCTTGCGCTGCGCCTTCAGGTTGGCGTAGTCCTCCACAAGGCTCTGCACCTTGGTCTGGTCCAGCGGCAGCGACGGGTCATCGGCCAGCAGCCAGCCGTCGCTGCCCTTGAGGAGCGAGACCTCTACATTGTTGCCCGCGTAGGACAGCGCGTCGATGTCATCCACCGCAAGGTCACACAGCGGCAGCGTCGTGTCGGTCTCCGCCTTCCCGTGCAGCGTCAGCACGGCCAGCAGGATGCCCAGCAGCGCAACGACGCCCACAAGGATGACAAGCGGCAGAAATTTCTTGTTTTTCATGGTTCTCCTTTATCTGCGGCGGCGCACAACGCAGACCACCGCGCCCGCAATGATGCAGACGATGGGCAGTACCAGCGTGAACAGTACGCCCAGCGGGATGGCCGCCGAGGTCGGCACGCTCAGCGAGGCCGCGCTCATGCTCTTTGCGTTGATGACCGCTGTCGTCTGCTCGCCGTTCATCCAGTTGACAACGCTGCCCAGGAATTGGGCGTTGCCGCCGGAGACGGCCTGGTTGATGCTGCTTTCCAGCAGGTTCGGGCAGTTGACCCAGACGACGCGCGCACCGGTGGCGGAGTTATCCGCCGCCACAGCCACGGCAAAGCAGCCCTCGGGGTCGGTATCGGCCTTCTGGGCGGTTTCGGCGGTGGCGTAGTTCTCCATCGCGTAGGCGTTATCACCGGTGGTCAGCAGGTCGGTAAAGGCGAACTCGCTGTCGTCGTTCGTCGTGATGCCCTGGGCAATGGGGGTGTAGATCATCATGCTCTGGGACACGCCCGCGGTGATGTCGTTGCCGGCCAGCTTGGGCAGCAGGTAGGTCTGGGGGTAGCCGTAGGGGTAATGGTCGGTGTCGGTCTCGATCAGCAGGCCGGGCTGGCGGGCCATGCCGCAGTCGGCCAGCACACTGTCAAGATTCGGCGTCCCGGTGGTGAAGTCGGTGGTCACAAACAGCTTGCCGCCGTTCGCCACGTAGTCCTTCAAAATTGCCGTCTCGGCATCGGTCAGGTCTGCGCCCGGCGCGTTGATAAGCACGGCACTCACGTCCGCCGGGATGCTGCCGGCGGTGGTCAGGTTCAGCGAGGTCACGGTCACACCGGCGTTGGACAGCGTGTCGGTAAAGTCGTCGGACAGCGCGGTCTCGCCGTGGCCGGTCAGCTCGTACAGCTGGTAGGCCGCCGTGCGGGTGACCTTGGCGATGCCGGAGGTCAGGGCGTTCTCGGCCTGGAAGCTGTAGTTGGCCGTGCCGGTGGTGTAGTAGCTCTCCAGGTCCATCTCGTACATGTCGTTGTAGGAAAGCACGTCGCTGTTGTCGCCGCAGACCAGCACCACGCTGCCCACCGACGCGCCGTCATACTGCTGGGCGAATGTCGGGTAGAGCACGGGGTCGCGCTGCTGCCAGCTGAAATGGCTGCTCTCGCCCGCGTAGCGGTCCAGCAGGCGGGTAATGTTCGCGTCCTCCTGCCCGCTCTCGGCCAGATAGTAGGCCGTCACATCGGCGTTCAGTTCATGGAGCAGGTTCTCGGTGGTGTCACTTAACGTGAAAAGCGACGTCGTGGAAATATCGTACTCGGTGTATTTGGTGGGCAGTGCGCGGATGACGAGGTTGACCAGAATGATCACCGCCAGCACCACCACCGCCAGCACACTGGCGTACATACCGCTGTGCAGGGCACGCTTGCTGCCGCCCTGCGGGAGCTTTACATTCAACTTTTTCATAGCGTATCCCTCCTCAATTCCAACGGCGGCGTTCCAACGCCTGCCCGGTCAGGAAGAGGAACAGCCCGATGACCGACAGATAGTACACGATGGCCGGGATGCTGAACATACCGCCCACAATGTTCTGGAACGGGTCAAACAGCGCCAGCGCGGACAGCACCGCGTTGAAGGCCGTCAGCAGCCACGCCGGGCGCAGCTGGAACAGAATGAACAGCACGACAGCCCCCACGCAGAACACCGTGACGCCCGCGGTCAGCCGCTTGCAGATAACGCCGACGAGAATCGACGCGATGAGCACGACGACCACAAAAGCAATAAATGCCAGCAGATTGCCGGTGGTGAACATGGTCTGAATGCCGTCCATAATGTAGGCAACAAGCAGTGCGCCGAAGGTGGCAAGGTAGGCTAAGATCTGGTTCTCGGTCAGGGCCGAGATCCAGGTGCCGACGGCCAGGCAGGCGCTGCCCAGCAGCAGGTAGCCAAGCACGGCGCTGTACGCCGCAACAAGCGAGACCGTGCCGAACGCCTTTAAAATCAGCGGCATGAGCACGGCGGCGGCCAGCGGAAGGGCAAAGACCGCGACCTCGGCCAGAAACTTACCGGCCACGATGGCCGGGATGCTGACCGGACTGGTCAGCAGCAGCTGGTCGGTGCGGTTCTTGCGCTCCTCCGCAAAGCTGCGCATACTGATGGCCGGCAGCAGGAAAAGCAAAATCATCGTCATGGTGTAGAGCACCGACGCAAAGTCCGACGAGGCGTAGAGCAGGTTGCGGTTGGTGTAGTACAGCCCCAGGAAGAAAAGGCTTACGGCAGCAACGACCCAACCGATCATGCCGGTAAAGTAGCTTTTTACCTCACGTTTAAAGATTGCTTTCATCGCTGTCCGCCTCCTTTTCGTTTTCTTCTTCTGCGGCGGCTTCCGCAGGGGGATTTTCGGCGGGGGCAGCGGCACTTTCCGGCTTGCCGCTCTCGGGTGTCTCGGTCAATTGCAGGAATACATCCTCCAGGCTCATCGTCTCGGCGCTCAGGCTCAGCACCGGGCAGCCGGCCTGGGCCAGCGCCAGCGAGAGCGCACCGCGCAGGTCAGTACCCGCCGTGCTGACGGCGGTGAAGCTGACCTCGCCGCCCTTCTCGTCGGTGACACGCAGGTCGGTCAGGCCGGGCACCTTGCCTGCAGCGGCCACAACGGCCTCGCGGCTGCCCTGTGCCGTGGCGGTGATCGTGCCCTTGGCGGTCAGCTGGGCTGCCAGCTCCTCCGGTGTGCCCTGCGCCACGAGCCTGCCGTGGGCAATGATGAGCACCCGGTCACAGACGGTCTGGACCTCGCTCAAAATATGGCTGGACAGGATGACCGTGTGGGTCTTGCCCAGGTCGCGGATGAGAGAGCGGATCTCGATCATCTGCGCCGGGTCCAGGCCGACGGTGGGCTCATCCAGAATGATGATTTTCGGCGTGCCGAGCAGCGCAGCGGCAATGCCCACACGCTGACGGTAGCCCTTGGACAGGTTGCGGATCAGACGCTGCTCCATGCCCTGCAGGCCCGCGCGGGCCGCGGCGTGCTCCACTGCGGCGGCACGATCCGCCTTTTTGCGGGTGCCCTTCAGCTCGGCAACGAACAGCAGATACTCCTGCACGGTCATATCCTGATACAGCGGCGGCAGCTCCGGCAGGTAGCCGATGCAGGCCTTGGCCGCGGCGGGCTCGTCGGCGATGTCGTGGCCGTCGATTTTGACCGTGCCGTCCGTGGCCGAAATGTAGCCGGTAATAATGTTCATGGTGGTCGATTTGCCCGCGCCGTTGGGGCCGAGCAGACCGTAGATGCCGCCATCCTCCACGGTGAAGCTGATGTCGTCCACCGCGGTGTGGCTGCCGTAGCGCTTTGTCAGATGTTCTACTTCGATCAAAGTGCGCACTCCCCTTTTCATTTCATAATGTCTTTTATTATAGTGATAAATTGTGATAATTTTGCGACAATGGTTTGAAGAAGTGTGAAATCGTGCGCGGGGCTTTGCCAAAAAACGCCGCGGAAACAGGAGCAGCTCCCGTTTCCGCGGCGTTTCGCGGGTTTATTCTGAATCAGAAGTCCATGTCGTTGGGGTAGGTATCATGCCGCACAAAGCCGCCGAGCTCGTCGGTAGTCGTCATGCCCATGGCCAGTGCCTTGCTGCGCATGGCGGCGTAAAATTCCGCGTAGGTCGCCTGCATGTACGGCTCCAAAAAGAAGCCGCCGATGCCGAAGGTGAACACGCAGAGCAGCAGCCAGCCAAAGAAGGACAGCTTGAGGATGAAGAAGTTCCACTTCTCGCCCTCCATCATCTCCTTGCTCAGTTCCATAGCGCGGGTGGCGGACATGTAGGGGTTTTCGGCCAGCAGGTAGGGTACCAGCTCATAGCAATACTCCCAGTAAATGCCCGGCACAATGAGCAGCAGGAAGCCCAGCGCGATTTTCAGGTCGGTAAGCAACTGCACCACGATGGGGTTGCCGTAGGGGCGGCGGAAGGTGCTGACGACGGTGGAGACGGGCGTCAGGGACTGGCGGCTCTCCATAAAATAGCGGCAGCGGCCGACGTTGAGCGGGTAGACGACAAACAGTGCCCAGCAAAGCGCGGCAATAGAGCCGATGAGCATACCGACGAAGATCGCCCCCAGCATACTGTCGGGGATACTGTTGACAATGTCATAGGCCGTCGTGTCGTCCGTAACAGTGCTGACAGCCTGATGCGCCGCACTGCCGCTGTTGGCCCCTGCCCCACCCAGCCCTACAAAGCTGAGCACCAGACAGATCCAGAAGGAACGCCAGTAGCGTCCCCGCAGGGCCTGCTTGGCGTTGGTTTTTAAAAGTTCGCGTGTCCACATAGTGGGTCACCTCCATAATTCATGCTTTAAGGATGGGCAAAGCTCCGATTTGTTCTCGAGGGCGTACAGCACATAGTTGTGTTCGGCTTGTCTTTCATCTATATACTGCATTTTGATTTTGCAAAACATGCGTTTTGCTCACGGTTGCATGCTTTTACTATATGCTTTTATTATAACAGCTTATGGCGCAAATGCAAGTTTTGGCGCGGCGCGTTTTGACGTTTTTGCGCAGTTTTTACTCATGTTCACAAAAATATAAAAAAGTTTGGCATTTTTTGCGGAAAACGCTTGACATTTGTTTGCGGTTTGGCTATAATAATACACGTCGTCAGGGCCACGGCCCACGGCGAAAAGAATATGCGGATGTGGCGGAACTGGCAGACGCGCTAGATTCAGGTTCTAGTTCCCTTAAAAGAGTGTGGGTTCAAATCCCTTCATCCGCACCAAACGAGAGCAAAACGAACACGAGACAACCATTAAAATGGTCGGTAATGTGTTCGTTTTGTTTTGTTCTATCCCCTCACTGACTCATTGACAACAAAAAGAGGGGCAATCGCAACAGGTGGAAAAGCTGCGATTGCCCCTCTTTTTTTGTTGTATAAATTGTGAAATTTTTGCGTTAGAATATACCGTTTCCACGCCAAATTCTACCATATTCCTTACAAACCCGTGAGGATTTGATAGAATACGACGTAAAGGAGATAGGTTCTATGATTAGAATTTTACTGTCCACCCGCCTTGGCGAAAGGAAGTGGACGCAAGCGGATCTCGTCCGAGAGACAGGAATCAGGGCTTCTACTATCAACGACCTGTACCACGAAATGACGGACCGGGTCAGTCTGGAGCAGCTCGACCAGATATGCAAAGCGCTGGACTGTGACATCAACGAGATTCTTGTGCGCGAGGAAAAGATAGACGAACGCACACGGCAGCGAATGGGCCCCGCCCCGGAGCGCCGCAAATAACCCTATCCCTTGCCCGGACTGCCATGCGGTTCGGGCTTTTCCTTTACACCTCGGTTCCGTCTGAAAAGCGGAATTTCAGTACCAGTTCTGCGCCGAGAGCGGATGCGATGCTTTCTAATTCCTCGTACTTGAACTTTCCTGTTTTCACACGCTGGTTGAATGCCTGCGGTGTCGTGCCTATCTTGCGGGCAAGCTCAGCCTCTGACATTTTGGCTACCGCCTCGCCCATTCTGATTTTTGTGGAGAAATCCATAGTTATCACCTCGCTATCATTATATAGGAAATCCTTTACCGCGTCAAGGAAAATATTTAAAAAATAAAGGAAAATCTTAAAGAAAACCCTTGACAATATAAAGGAAATCCTGTATAATAAAGATGTTGAAAGGAGGTGAGACAACATGGACAAGCCCGAAACAAAAGAAGCCCTGAAAGAGCTTCTGGAAATCTTGGTCGAACATCCCGAACTGGCAGAACGGATCACGATCACGATTAGGCCCAGCAAGCTGATTCAGGGCAAGCCCACGGAACAGTAATTCCGTAGAAGAGGGGCGGCGGATGGAGCCGCCGCCCCCGCTTCTTTGATTATACTCATAAACAGACGATAAATCAAGGAGAAAAATTATGAACAAGGTACGCAGAAAGAATTTACAGTCCATCATTGACCGGCTGGAGGACATCAAGGCCGACCTCGAAGAAATCACCTACGAGGAAGAAGAATGCCGCGACAATATCCCCGAAAATCTCCAGGGCAGTGAAAAGTACGAACGCGCTGATGAAGCGTGTGACAATCTGAACGATGCAGCCGACACGCTCAACGAGGTAATCGACAGCATCACGACCGCAATGAAATAAAAAAGAGTGGCCGCCCCGCTAAGAACGCCACTCCGCACCGCAAATCAATAACGGCGAGCCGGGAGCCTTACCCCGGCCGCCCTCTATTTTATCAGAGTAAGGCAGAAAAGGCAAGAGGGAAACAAAATGAAGTACATCGATATCAACCAGAAATTCACCGCTAAAGTCGCCGAGTATATCGCCAAGGGCTACACCATCAACACAGCCACGATGAGCGGCAGTCAGGGCGAGGTTGCCCATGTTGATTTGACGGACGGCAAGCAGGTTGTCCGCGTCCTGCTGGACAGCTTCACCGAGTACGACAGCTTCAACAGCCTGTCCGGTCTGGAAATCGTTGTCGGCGCTCCCGCAGATAAGGTCGTTCCCTACGACACCGCCCGCTACAATACTATCTGGAACAACCGACTTGAGGTCATCGAGAGTGAGCGCTTCTACGAAATCGGCTCCAGCAAGCGCCGCGGTAACACATTCTACGGCACGAAAGCAGAGGCAGAACAGGCCGAAGCCCTCAGCGTGGAACGCTACAAGGCAAAGAGCAAGACCAGCCCCTACATCGATCTGACTGACCGCTACCTCCCTCTGGCGGTCAGCATCGTCAAAAAGCGCACAGGCTGCACCCGCGTCCAGAAAGCCAATGTCCGCATCCACAAGGACAGCAAGGGCTATATCGTCAGCTATCGCAACGAACTTTACCGTCTGCACTAAGGGAGGCCACTACAATGATTACCATCCAGAACCAGAACTTCGGCGTTGAAATCGAACTCACAGGCATCACCCGTCAGGCAGCCGCACAGGTCATTGCCGACTACTACGGCACGATAGGCACCCGCTTTATGGGCACGGCCTACAAGACCTACGAGGCCGTAGACAACAAGGGCCGCCGCTGGAAGTGTATGCGGGATGCCTCCATCACCCCACAACGCCGCGTGAACGGCCATGTTGTGGATGCCAACGACGAGTACAAATGCGAAGTCGTCACTCCGATTCTCCAGTATGAGGACATCCCGGATCTGCAAGCCATCGTCCGCGCCCTCGTCAAAAAGGGCGCTATGGCAAATGCGTCCTGCGGCATCCATGTCCATGTTGACGGCGCAAACCATACGCCCGAAAGTCTTTCCCGCCTGCTGAATTTCGCCACAGGTCGGCAAGACCTGTTCTATGAATCCCTTCAGATTGGAGAACGTGCCGACCAATGGTGCCACAAGATCAGCCCGAAACTGTTCAAGGCCATGAAGAAGCAGGGACGCAGCAGCCGTACCGCAGCCGAGGAAATCTGGTACAGCTCCGTCAATGACGGGTACAGCGGCGGCATCAGCCACGGGCATTACAACCAGACGCGCTACCACGGCATCAACCTACACGCTTTCTTCACCAAGGGCACCGTGGAATTCCGCCTCTTCAACGGCACGACCCACGCGGGCCGTATCAAGGCCTACATCCAGTTCTGCTTGGCAATGAGCGCGTGGTCCATCAACTGCGATCACGACAACCTGCACTTCAAGTCCATTGCCGGGTACACTCAGCAGCAGAAACACGACCTGATGATGCGTGTCCTCACAAAGCGCCTTGGGATGCGCGGGCCGGAATTCAAGACAGCCCGCCTCCACCTCACCGCCGCTTTTGAGACAGCCCTCGCCGTGACCGCCGCCTAACATGATACAGCTGTGCTACCGGGCTATACGGGCGCTTGAGAGGAACAAACCATGACACCAGCAGAATACAGACAGCTTATCCGTACCGTTCGCAACGGCCCCTACCAGCTTGGAATTCGCATTGACGGCAAACTTCGTGAAGTGTACGAGTTCGCATCCAAGTCTGACCGGGAACGCTTCATCTTGAGTATCACCCCACCGCGTCCCGGCCAAGAGTTTGAAACATTGGACGCCATCTACTGATTATCGGAGGAAATCGCAATGACGCTGACCGACTTTTTACAGCCCCTCGACCTCGACACCCACATCCGCATGGCCAAGGCAGACGCCGACCTCATCTACTTCGGCCCGGCGGGCGACCTGCCCCTGCCTGTCATGCAGCAGTACGAGGTCGCTGATTGCTGGTCGGAAACCTACCACTACATCGGCGGCATCTGCGGTATCTCCATCATCGTCACAAAAATCAAGGAGGACTGATACCATGAAATTCACAAACGCCGAGCTCACCGCCCGCATGATTTTTGACCAGAAAAACGGCTGGCCATTCTGCCCGCGCTGCGGCAAGCCGCTCAAGATCGACCCACAGACCCAGCGGGCCGCCTCCTCAAACGCATTGTCCAGAGAGGTAAGCGGTCTATATATCTGCGATGACTGCGGCTCTGACGAGGCTCTCCGCGCGTTTGCGGGCCTGCCCCTACCGCTGGAAGAGTGGGATCAGACAAGACTAATCAATAGCATGTACAAATAAACCACAAAAAGCCCCCGGGCTGACTACCTGTTACGGTAGTCAGCCCGGGGGCTCATTTTAATTATAGAGGTTCTGTTTGGGCTCTTCGTAGGTCATCGCCTGCGGGCTGTCGCCGATGCCCGCTGTGGTCGGGTCGGTCACAATGCCGAGGATCGACAGCACGGCAAACACCGCATTGACAACGGCAAGCAGTTTGTTGCCAAGATCACCGAGGTCGAGCGTGTAGCCGAACACGGCAGCCACGACCTGCACCAGCAGCAGTACAGCCGGGATCAGAGCCAGCCAGAACGCCTTGTTTTTGATACGGACGCGCCAGTTGATATTCATGTATATTCCTCCTTTGTGGAATGGTTCGCAGGGCAGCCCGGCCCATGCTCCAGAATCTGAATTCTGGTCTCATGGTCGTGCAGCTTGGAGTCCTGCATTTCTTCATGTTCCCACAGCCGCCTGTGGGATGCGTGGTTGCTCGCCGACACATCCGTCAGCCTTTCGTCCAAGGTGTCGAATTTGTCGTTGAGTTTGGTCAAGGTGGTGTTCAGTCGAATCATAGGCGCGGTCACAGTGCCAAGCAAACCCAGCAGCACAACGATCACGCCCACAACGCCCCATTCGGTCATTGCCTCCACCTCCCAACTATGCAGCGGTCTTGTACTCGATGGCAGCCTTTTTGCACAGGGTGGTGACATGCTCGGCATCGCCCGCGCTGATCTGACCGATTTCGATGTACTGCGCCGTCTTGGCGGCATCAATGTACCTGCTGCGGTAGTAGCCAGGGGCAACGAGGTCAAGCTGCTGGGCCAGATTGTACACCGCCATGGCCTGCACATTGCTGGCGTAGTCGATGACGATCTTTGTCAGGCCGCGGCTGTCGGTGGTCTGGTCACGCAGCCCGGCACCAGCCTTGGCATCGTCCACACTAATCCAGCCAGTGACCTTGCCGTACTTGCCCACATTGCTGGTGCTGTTGGTAATGCGCACACGGCCATTGACCACCTCGGTGCCCCACAGGTAATAGGTGCCCGTGCGCACCCCGGCGATAGCCAGCGAAGCACTGGCAATGTACAGGTTGGTGCGCTCCAGATGCAGTGCCATCCCCGCCCGCAGGGCATCGTCCACCACGGTAACGCCACCGGCCAGCCGCTTGTTGACCTCCTTGGCCAGCCAGCTGAACTTGCCGCCAAGGTACGGGCCGGGGCAAGCGGTGCTGGTAAAGTAGCTGTGCTTGGTAAGGTTGCCGCGGGCATCGCCGGTGTAGTTCAGGCCGTTTTTCAGTGCGGGGTTGCGCTGGCAGATGTCCACGCACAGTTTTACCAGCGCCTCCAGCGCTGCATCAGAGACATGCCACTGCCCGCCAATCTGGTCGTTGGCAACCTCCACGGTAATGGCCCTGTGGTCGTTGGCAGGGCTGCTGCTGCACCAACTGCGGTCTGCCTCGTGGCACAGCAGCGCAATACCGCCGTCACTGGAAATCGCATAGTTGCTGGACATCTGGCGGCTGGGCTTGGCCTCCATGGCAGCAATCTGCTTCAGCGTCAGATTGCCCGCCATGTGGTGCGGGGTGATTTTGCTGACAGCGTACTTGCGCGGGCGGTTGCAGTTGGGTGAAATGCAAGTCAGGTCTACGAAAGAGCAATCACTCATCGTCCTCAACCCCCTTGCCGTTGCTGGTCTCAGCATCGCATTCAGCAGTGATGTCAACGCCGTTTTCAAGTTCCTTGTCGGTCATGGTCTGTCGCTCCTCTCGGTAAAAATTTGTATAAAAAATCGGCAGCCCTGCCGCAGTGGCTGGGTTGCCGATTTTTTATTGAGTTGTCGCCTTACGCTTCAAGCGCGGGCCGGGATAGTACGAATTCATCCAGCATCTTTTCAAGGAAAGCATCGCTGGTAACATCCTTGAACAGCCCCCGGTAGCTGGTGATGACGCTCAACGCATAGTCAAGATCAATCTCACCCGCAGCATAGGCATCCTGCACATACCGTAAGTGCTTCTTCATGCCTAGGGTGGTCTGCCGGCGCAGTTCAATTTTGACCGGGCTGATTTTCCGCCCCACGAATTCCACCGGGTTTCCGATGGGAATGACGGCGGTTTTCTGGTTCAGATTCAGCCCAAGGTTTGTTTGCAGGTAGTTGTCCACTTCCTCCACAAGTTCCCACGCGGCGGCCTTGCCCTCGATGATTGCGCCCATATCGTCCATGTACCGGGCGTAATACGGCGCACACAGCTCCCGCTTGATGTAGTGATCCGCAGGTGTCATAACCACATTGGCCGTCATCTGCGATACCAAACTGCCCACCTGCATCCCGCGGCCCGCAATGCGTTCCGCTGTGGTAACATCGGTGCAGTGCAGCGGCAGCCCCAGCGGGCGGCCATCGCAGCGGATAGCGCGTTCAAAGAACCACATCATGTCGGCATCATCCAGCGGGCGGCCCAGTTCCCGCAGCTGTACTTCGGTAGGAATACGAAAGAAGAACTTTGTAATGTCCATCTTCACAAAGTACCAGTCGCCGGGTTTGGCCGCAGCCTCTCGCATCCAGCCCTGTATCGTGTTTGCACACCGCACAGGGCCCTTACCGGGAACGCTGCCATAACTGTGTTCATAGAACGACTTGCTGTAAATCGGCCACGTCACATTGTACGCAGCGCAGTTTACAACGCGGTCATAGAACGGCAGGCTGCTGATGATTCGTTTCTTGGGGTAATACTCGTAAAATTGGTGAAGCGGTCCTGTCTGGTACTCATGCCATTGAAGCCGATTCACCGCATCAATCAAATTATCCTCAAGGAGATTGGTGTACTCAAGCACACAATCCTGATAGCGCTTATGTTTTCGCGCCAGCAAATAACCATCATACATATTGTCGAATGTTGCAAACTGCTCAAAAATATGTTTGTGTTTTTCCAATCTAAAGCCACCCCTTGAGGTTCGCAGCCCCGCAGGTGCCGTATGGCGGTATGCCATCGGAACACCGGCAAAGCTGCTAAAATTTTAAAGCCGCAGCTTTTACCCTGCAACCAAGGAGACCAGCCCCTTTATCCCTCTGTACTGAGAGCAAGCCCGCGAGCTTGCAATATCTGACTATGAGGTAAAGCGGCGCGGAAGCCAATGTTCGTCCTCGAATTCGAGCGCGGGTTGTTGCCGTTGAACGAAGCCAAGCCATAGGAAGAGTTGTTCCAGTTGCCGCCCGAATAGAAAGCGCGTCACGGCTGATACCCTATGTCTTCGGCTGGCTCTTGATGGTTTTAAGCCAACCGCCGAGCATCTTTCCGATTTCGACTGCCATGCCGCTCCAGACCTCGTACTTCTTCATCGGGAGAAATCCGAGTTCATGGCTCAACCGCAGATAAGCCCGCAGCTTTGCCACTTCCACATCCAGATCCTGCAAGGTAGTCTTTTTGTAGTATTTCTTCTGCGCCTCAATCGTGCGTTCCAGCATGGTGTCCATGCAGCGCTTGATGTCGGTGCAGAGAGCAAACTTTTCAGACTTCGGATACTGCGCAAGGGCTCCGTACCCATACTGCATCATGTCAAAGACTTTCTGCATGATTTTAAGTTCTTCGGCCATTGTCAGCACCTCCAGCCCACAGGGCATTATATAGCTTTTTCCCGCCCGGCGGGTCGTTTTGGTAGATTCTGTCGGAAAAATCGCAGAAAATACCCAAAATCCGAAAAATCAATTTTATAAACCGGCCCCTTCGGGGCCGGACTGAGGGGATCTCTGTGCGCGGCTATCCCGCAATCGCTCTGCCGCCCAAGACCGCGCTATCGCGCGGTCTCCAGTGCGCAGTTACGCAGTGGGCAGTTTTGCAAAAGCGGCGCGGAAGCCAATGCGCGCCCTCGAATCCGAGCGCGGGTCGCTGCCGCCGAACGAAGCCAAGCCACAGGAAGAGTTGTACCAGCTGCCGCCCGAATAGAAAGCGCGCTCGGCATCGAGGTTGCGGAACCAGCACTGGTGACCCGCCTTAGCGCACAAATCGGTGGCCTTGTACGGCAGCATACCGAGGCACTGCAATACCAGCTTGGCGGCATCACTGATCGTGCTGTCGCAGGTGATAGCAGCAAAGCTGCAGCTCGGCCAGTCGGAATCTTTGTTGCGGGTGGTAATGGTCTTGGACCACTGGATGTGCCCGCTGACGATGTCCAGCTTGACGGAGTTGGCTGTAGTGCCGCTGCCGTCCGGGGTGATGTAGCTGCCGTCATCAGCGCTGATAGCCATCCACTTGGTGCTGCTGGTACTTTGCGAGTTGGCAGCGTCTGCGCCATTGTTGTTGGCCATGACCTGCAGCTCGCCGTACACAGTGCGGACACCACCGGACCACTCCCACTCATCACCGACAAGGTCGGCAATACCGCTGGGGCTGTTGTCGTGGTACCAAGTCAGCGGGCCGGTGCCGGTAGCGGTGCGTCCGGTCTTGCCGCTGTCGTCATAGGTCTTGATAGCCTTGTAGAACTGCTCCGAACTGTGCTTGCCGTAGTTGTTGTTGCCCAGCGGGATAAAGCCCTGCATCTCGCAGATGCGCATCAGCAGACCCCACTCCATGCGGGTCATGCAGTGCCAGCCGTCACCTTTTGCCTCACAGTAGCTGCGGGCCTGGTCAAAGTTCATGCTTGCGGCGGGGTCAACGCCGGGCAGACTGTACGCACGGCCATTCTGCACGATGTTCAGATACTTGGAGATGTAGATTTCGTCCACTTCCTGCCCGTTGATGATAAACGCCGGGAACAGTGCGGTGGATTCGCCCATACCCAGCTGGGCATAGGTCATCTTCGGGATGCGGACCATAACGCTGGGCTTACCGGCGTTGTCCAGCAGGATCTCATTGTTCGGGCAGACCGCTTTCAGTGCGGTTGCCATCAGGTCAAAATTATCAGCCATAGGGGTTTACCTCCTTACTCGATGCTCCACAGCGTCAGCGTCACGGTGTTCATGTCCAACGGCAGCGGCTCCCTTGCGGTTGTCTGCTGCGGGGTATGGCTACCGTCTGCATCGTTTGCCGCCTCGCCGGTGGTCGTCTCCGCCGCCGTGGCAGGCACTTCCTTGTACTGGCGAGGCGGGATGTCGATCTGGGCTACATAGCTGCGCCCGGCAGCAGCGCCGATGCACAGCGCCCCGTCCTCGTCAAAGCACACATCAATGTGTACGGCGTAGTCTTCCTCGCGCTTGGCAAGGTTCAGGGTCAGGTCATCGTCAAAGGTGATCTTGGTCTTGTTCACCTCGTAGTCGATTTTCTGGCCGGGGTTCTTCTCAACGATAATCATTTCATGTACCCTCCGATCACAATGTAGTTGATGGTGGCAGCAGTGGCGCTGCCGGTGTAGGCGACCTTAAAGCCGTTGGACAGCTGGTCGCTCACCTCGATCTGACCGAGGTTGCCTTTCACGTTGCTTGCCTCGGTGATGACGATATAGTCACGGCTGGGGCGCTGCATCTGCAAGGCCACGGTCTTCTGACTGTTGTTGAACGGGTACGGCTTGGCGGTGTTCGTCAGGTTGATGCTGCCGCGCTCCACATCCCAGCCCATCTGGCGGGCGTAGTTCAGCAGCAACCCATAGCAGGCAAACAGTTCCCAGATGCCGTCCTCTTGGTTGGTAAAATGTGCCGCATCCTGCGGCGTACCCTGCTGCATCACAGTGCCGGCGCGGGTGATCCGGTAGGTGCCGTCATCGTTCTTCGTGATGTTGAAGCAGTTGCTCGGATTCGTCACATGGTCTTTCCACGGGGTAGGATTATACATTTCATTTCACCTCCTGCTCGGTCACGGTAAAGTCGAACCAGTACAAGATGCCCGTCTGCCCGGTGTTGACCGTGATGCTGCAATCCTGATGTGCCCACAGGGCGTTGTCAGAGTTGTACAGCTCCACGCGGGTCACGGTCAGTGGGGTGCTCTCGGCGCTGATGGTCAGCTGCGCCCGCACCGTGCCGTTGGGCAGCACCGCCACATCGGACAGGTCCGTTTTGATGTAGGTATTGCCGACACGGTACTTGGCATAAGCGACACGCCGCTTGATGTAGTTCCGCAGGTCGGTAAACCCTGCACTGTCAATCATGGGTCATACCTCCTAAAAAAGTGATCCCGGCTCCAGCCCGCAGGGGGGAGCCTCGAAGCCCGCGCTCCCGCTGGCTGTGTCGGTCATAAGTACGCCGTCAAGGATAGCCCCCTGCACTGCCGCAGCCGGGTGTGTGCCCACCGTGGCATAGCCCGTCATGGGGCTTGTGTAAGTCTGTCCGTTTTCGGCTGTGGCAACGGCCACATTTTCCCCGGCGATAACGCCCTGCACGGCAGGAGCCGGGAATGTGCCGGCAGTCGGCTGGCCTGTCAGCGGCATGGTGTACGCCTCGCCGCCGTGCTCGGTCTCAACCACTACAGGGAAATTGTAGATAGCTCCCTCCCTGGCCTGCACCGGATAGGTACCGCACAGGCGGGCCGTGTACACGCACCATCCGCAGCCTGTGCGGATTTCAAAACAGTGTGTGCTGCGGAACATGATGCCGTCCAGATGGCTGCGCAGACTTTTGTACAGGTTTACCGCCCTCAAAAGGTCTGTGTTGTTCACCGGCACGGCGGGGGTCGATGCGTCCAGTACAATGCGGAATGTGTAGGGGTTGCCGCCCTCCACATAGTCGAACCATTCTTCCACGATGCTCTTGGGGTACACCGATTGAATGGCCGCCTCAACGGCGCCCTTGGTGCCAAGGTGACGGTGGATATAGAAGCTGGATTTCAGCAGTGCCCGCTTCGTTTCCAGCGGGTAGTCATAGCCGTACCAGTCCACCTTGAAATCGTAGGCCAGTATGTCCAGCAGTGCTTCATCCAGTTCGTCAATACGGGGATAGATGGCCGCTTTCTCGATCTCGCTCATGCGGTCCGAAAGTTCTTCGGCCACAACCTGCCCCAGTGCCATCATGCGTCTGTCATTGCGCAGTACGGGCGGCAGCGCCCGCAGGAACTCCTCGGCGGTGGGGGTATTACTCATCTTCATACCCTCCGCTCGTCACGGTGCGGCCACGCAGCTTACCAACCTGCGGCACGGTATCTGTCAGGTCGGCCAGCGCCACACGCCCGCTGGCATCGGTAGCTACATTGCCGCTGCGCAGCTCTGCGTAGACAGGGCTGCGGATAACAACGCGCTTCACACCGTTCACCATCATACGGCGGGTCAGTTCGCTGGGGTTGATATCCCGGCCCAGCTTGCCGGCCTGCCATTTCACATAGGCATCCACGGCGGCGTTCACCTCGCTCTGCACATCAGCGGCAGACGGGCCGCCGCGGTTCAGATAGTAGGTCACATCAATATCGTACGCCACCGTTTCGGGGTCTTCCACCAGTACATGGTCGGTCAGCGGGCGGGTTTCATCGGCATTGCAGGCAGCCAGCACGGCATTCTTCACTTCCTGCCCGGCAATCGTGCCGTCTTCCATCAGAACATAGATGCGCACCTCGCCGGGGGTCGGGCTGTTGGGCAGCACATCGGCAATGTCATTGCTCACGGCTTTGGCCTTGGCAATGTAGCCGCCTTTCGGCCCCGCGGTGGAATAGTTGTCCTCACTCTGGCGCAGCTGCTCGTAGAACTCGTCATCGGTGGGGGCATCGCTGCCGCCGCCGCTCTCGGTCAGATTTGTGCAGCTGGTGTAGTAGTCGAACACATCCACAATGGTGGCGATCTGGCCTGCAAGGTAGCCGTTTCCCGCCGTGCCGGCAGTCATGCACTCGGCTGTTACATCACCGTAGGTCTGCCCGGCTGCAATGTACCGGTCCTCCACGGTAGCCCAGAACATATTTTGCCCATTGCTCACGCGCGTACCTTTCGGGATCAGCACAGCGCTGGTCTGCGCCTCGCTGATATTGAACCGCATCGTTACGGTGGAGGAGGTCGCGGCCGGGCGCGTATGCTGGTAGAACAGCTCGCCCAAGGCATCAAGGTTGGCGCCCTCGGCGCGGCTCGGTATGTTCTGATTTCCCGCATGGTTCAGATACACCCTTTCCTGTAAAATGATGCTTGCGACCCATGCAATAAAAATGCGTTCCGGGCTGCTGGGCTGGGCGCTGTGGCCGACAATAGCCTCATAGGCATCCACGAGCGCGGCTTCCAGCTTGGTCGTGTCGGTGTCCACGAACTGGTACAAGGGGTTTCTACTCATCTCGGATATTCACCTCCACGGTTGGGATTAGATGCGCCGGGTCGTTCGGGTCAATTTCAAAGGTCGCCTGCACAAACTCGGCGCGGGGTTCGCCCTCCTCTATGGCTTCTTTGAGGTCAGCCACCATCAGTGTAGGGGCAACCGTAATCGGCTTGTCGATCCAGTTTCCCGTCAGGCCGATGCCACGGTGCAGGGGTATGTCGCCCTTGCGGGTCTGGATGATGCACTTGATGTTCTGCAGCACACTTGTTACGGTGTCTGTGCAGTTCAAAAGCAGTTCATCGTCCGGCAGGGCGCTCACAAGGTAACTCATTTTCAGGCCTCCTTACTGCGCCAGATATTCCATCAGGGTAACGCTCACCGTGGTATGCGTCCACGTTCCGTCCTTGTCGGTGTGCTTCATCTTGATGGCCATACTCTTGATTACCCAGCGCCATTTCCCGTACACGGTTCGGCCCAGCACCATGGATACCGGCTGTCCGCTGCGGATGTAGCCCCACAGTATGTTGATGGCACTCTGCGGATACACGCCCAGATACTCGGACAACTCAATATCAAAGGTAATCTGGTCCGGATCCATGCCGGTGTACTCAAGGCAGGCGCTGTTGTTGTGGCGCTGGTGGATGGCGTACCGGGTGGATGCGCTCTCCACAAAGTTGCTTACGGTCATCACCGTATCGGAACTGACCTGAAAGATAAGGTCTCCAAGGCAGCCAACAATCATGTTTTAATCGCCCCCAGTATCACACCATCACCGTTAAAGGTCGGCAGATACAGGCACGCCACGGTCTCATTGACCTTTGGCAGCCAGTAGTTCACCTTGGCCCCATGGCTGTGGGCGGTTTCATAGCTGGTATGCACCTTGCCCTCACTGTCTGTCCATGTGGTCGGCGTTTTGGTGGTATTTTTCACTGTGCAGTCACCGTCAACATCGTGGTCGTGCTTGCCGGCAGTGGCAACTGTAACAATTTCCCCGGTTCGCTGCAAAACAGGCAGCCAGCCGGATACGATGTTCTCGTCCTTGAAAATGACGCGGGCGGTCAGATTGGCCTTATCGACAGCCGACACGGTGCCGATACGCAGTCTGGTTACTTCATCAGCCATCAATATCCCTCCAGTATCCTGCGGCCTGTAACGGTTGTTGTAAAGCCGTTTTCGTTGATTGTGTGCTTTGCCTGTGTGCAGATATAGCGTCCATCCCAAAAGCCGTAGCCTTTGACACGGATACCCACACCGGCCACATACCAAACATGGCCGGTGTGGGTAAACTGCACCGTCTTAGAAAATTTGTTGTGCAGCCGAAGGTGCTTTTCAGCCATCGTTTTGGCTTCGGCCACGCTGCCAACCTTGGCGTAGAGTTCCAACTGCTGGTTGGTCTTGGCGTCCTCGTCATAGTCTTCGGTGTAGGCCGTATACTCAATGCAGGCGCCTGTGGCGGGTTCAACATAGCTCACGCGGCAGCTGGCGTACTTGGTGTCGGCAGTCTTGGTGTCCAACTTCCACTTGGTAAAGCTGGTATCGCGGTAATCCGCCTCAATCACAACAGGCCGCTGCTCATAGTCGCTCTGGTCGTAGATGACCAGTTTGCCCTTGGTGGCCTTGATGTTCAGCCCTGCATTGGTGCAGAGCCGCTGCAAAAAGGTGATGTCGCTGGTCTTGCTTTGCTCCACGCGGTCATAAAAGGGGTCGTTCGGCGTATCGAAGAAATATCCCATGCCGTTCGCCCCTGCAATTTCTGCAAGTATCGCGGACAGGCTATAATTCTCCCACGCCTTGGATTTTTTGGTCTGACGTATCTGGCTCGTAAACGGCAGGCTGCAAGCCTTGATTGTCACCGTGTTCGGCGGCCCGGACAGTGAGACGGAATCAAGCTCAAATTCACCGCAGTCAAGGAACTCCTCCACATCGTAGCCGTTCCAGTAGTTTATCCAGATTTTGGCGCGGATTTTTAAGGCGTCCCCGGCAGCGGCGTTCACCATCTCGTTCAGCCAGCTTTTCATCCAGATTTTATCGCGGTCCTGCAAAGTGACCTGCAAATCATCGGAAACGCCGTCATCGTTGTCGGTATAGGTCGCGGTGAGAAAGTACGGCGCTATGTCATCGCTGATATTCACGCCGTCAAACCACATCAGCAGCTTGCTGCGGCGGGCTAAAACGCTCATGCGTCCACCTTCTTCCACGGTACCATCCCGGTCGGCTGCTCGCTTTCCGTTTTGGCTTCGGGCAGGGTCAGTACGATCCCTGCCGAGAAAATGTAGGTGTGCAGATACTGCTGGTTCAGCGCCATCAGCTGGTCGGTGGCAGCCGCATTGCCAAAGATTTTATAGGCGATGGAATCCCACATATCGCCCTGTACAGTCGTATAGGTCATTAGCTGAAATTCATCCTTTCCTCGTCATCTCTGGCGCTCTGCACAACATCCAGTATCATCTGGCGCATATCCTCAACGCTCTGGTTCAGTGCGCTGCGCAGCTGCTGGCTGTCCTGCATGCCGCTGATCTGGAATACCGGCGAAAGGCTCATGGGCTGCAACTGGGTTGTGGTGCTGCTTTTGGCGCTCTCAGCCTGTACCGCCTCGGCGGCTGGCTTGGCGTTCTGGGCGGCAAAGCTGCCCATCGCATCCACGGCCCGCGGGCTGATAACAGCGGTATAGTCGGCCAGCATTGCGTCAGCTTCAGCGGCATGGTTCATCTCGGCGGCAGACAGGCCGTTTTCGGGCGTTTGCCCATCAAGGGGTATGTCTACCTTATCAGCCTCGGCGGGGGCAAAAGCAGCCGCCTCAGCGGCGGGCTGGGCAGCACATGCCGGGTAGGCGTCCTCTGCCTGCACAGTCTCGGCGTACTGCATACCATTTTCGGGAATTTCCGAAAATGGTTCAGCCGCGCTCACAGTGTCAGGTACATCGGCTGTCACGGCGGCGGAGACAGGTTCCTGCGCCGCTTCGACCTCTTGGGGTATGTCTACCTTGGGTTGGTTCACAGCTGGCGCGGAGACCGCCTCTGCGGGCCCATCAGCCGTCTGTGGCATCACTCGCGCGGCTGTGGCAGGGGTCTGGGCTGCTCTGGTGTCGTTCCGTATGCCCTCGTGGGGGTTGACGGCGGCGCTCTCGGCAGCCTGCGCCGTTTCTTTCGGGGCAGGCGCTTCGACATTCTCAGCGCGGGTATCGGTGTAGCGGTCATCCAGTGCGGGCAGCACATCCTTGGTCTGGGCGGCATTCAGAACGCCCTCGCCGCCCTGCATGTAGACGATTTCCGGCCCGTACTCGCCAACCAGCGTCCAGCCGGGTTCGGCATTGCGCGTGCCTGTGGCCTGTGCGCCGGTTTTCTGGGCGCGTCCGCTGGTGTTGGCTTTGTCCAGCTTGCTCTGCAGGGCATTGGCCGCAGTCGTGCCGATCTTCGCATAGGCGGTCTGCACATCGGGCAGCATATTGGATGCACTGTCGATGAATGCCTGCACCGTGGCCTTGCCGTTTTTTGCAGCCTCGGCACTCATATCCAGTTCATCTACAGTGTCACCGGCCTTTTGGGCCAGTTCATCCATTTTGCTGCTGAAGTCGGTGGTCAGGTCGGCAAGCGCTCCGCTGGCATCCTTCTGTGCCTGCTGCAGATCCTGCCAGTTCTTCACCATCGTTTCCAGCTTGCCGCCGCCATCCTGGGCCGCCTGGGCCATACCGGCGATAGCGTCCACAGATTCCTTACTGCCATCGGCGAAGCCGGCTACCATATCACTCAAGCCCTCTATGCTCCCGGCTTTTTCGCGCAGGGTATCAAGGTTGGTGTTATAGTCCTGCCAGTAGGTGGTTTGGCTTTCAAGGTTTTTGTTCAGTGTGTCCACGCTGGTGGCGCTCACGCTGGATGCCTTATCCCAAATCTCGTACTGGCCGCCGATGGATTTCTCGGCAGCATCATAGGCGGTGTTGTAGGCTTCAACCAGCTTTTGGGCTTCGACTGTCACATCGCTGATGGCCTGTCCGAGCTCAGCCGCGCCCTCGGATGCAGAGCTTGTGGCCCCGGACTGGGCAGCCTCCAGATTCTCATAGGCGGTCTGCGCATCTTCAATGGCCTGCTGGGCCTCGCCCTGTTTGGCGATGCCATCGTCAACGGCCTGCTGGTAGACCTTTTCGTTCTCGGCGGCCTCCAGCTGCTGGTTGGAATATTCCTCGTAGCTGTCGCGCAGGTCCATAACCTCGTCAGCGATTTCGGGGTCAAGGTGAACACCCGCAATGGCACTCACGCTGCCGTAGGTTTTCTGGAATTCGTCATCTGTCATGCCCAGGGTGGACAGCAGCTTTTGATAGGTCTCGTCCATGCCCTTGCTGGCGGCTTCGCCCTTGGTCTGTGCCTCGGTCAGCTTCAGCTGGTTCTGGTACAGCTCCTTGGTGACATCGTTGTACTGCTGCGACACATCGGACATGAACTCTTGATAGGCCTGCGCCTTGGCGCTGTCCTGCCACGCCTTGGCATATCCGCGCAGCGCTGTGGTGCCGCCCTGTATCTCACCGGTGGTGGTATCAATATACCCGGCCAGATCGGGAATCAGGTCACACAGCAGCGTCAGCACATTGCGGTATTCCTGCTGGTCATCGGCGCTTAGCTTGGCATAGTCGCCCATTTCTTCCAGCTTGGTGATGTACAGATCCGCCGTGCCGGCAGTCGCCATTGTAGTTTCGGCGCTGGCCTGCATGGTGGCGTTGGCATCGTCCAGCGCGTTGGTCACACCGTTGGCGGCGGTGGTGATCTCGTCCAGCGCGGGTGGCCAGTCACCGGATGCCTCAACCGCAGCATCTGCGGCACTCGTAACAGCCACGAAAGCACCGGTCACTGCGGCAACACCGGCAACAGCAAGCGCAACCGGACCAAGTGAGGCCGCAGCGGTTGCACCTATTGCGGCTGTAACAGCCTTTGCAACGCCTGCAACGGCCACATACCCCGTCAGCCCAGCGGTAGCTGTTCCGATGATACCGACCATAGTCGTAATGCCCTTGACCACGCCGGGATTGTCGTTGACAAACTCGGTCATGCCGGAAAGTACATCTGCGCCCACTTCGTATAGGTCGCTCATGGCAGGGGTCAGCTGCTCACCAACAGCAATTTCCAAGCCGTCTGCGGCAGATTCAAACAGCGTCATTTTGCCGTTCAGATTGTCCAGCATCGTGCCAGCCATCTTCCCGGCAGTGCCGGAGCAGTTTTCAAGTGCAGAGGCGTAGTCACTGAAGCTCTGGCCGCCCTTGGCGGCCTGTTCGCTGCACCCGGCCATAATCGTTTGCAGCTTGGAATACTGGTTCGTGCCGGCAATGGTTTTCGCAAGGTTGGCCTGCTCTTGGTCGGTCAGGTTATCCCACACGGCAGACAAACCTGTCAGAATGTCCGACAGGCTGTTCATGTTGCCCTGCGAATCATAGATACTTACGCCGTACTTTTCCAGCTCATCGGCGCAGCCCTTGGTGTTGGTGGCAAGGCGGGTCATAATGGCGTTCAGAGCCGTACCGGCCTCGCCGCCCTTGACACCGGCGTTCGCCATCGTAGCCAGCACCGCGGTGGTTTCCTCCACAGAGTAGCCCATGGATTTCGCAGTTGCGGCGCATGCCTTGTAGGCTTCGCCCAGCTGCTCCACATTGGTGTTGGAGTGACTCATGGCGTAGGCCATCACATCCACAAAATGCGTGGTATCGGATGCCGTCAGGCCGAATGCGGTCAGGTAGTCGGTCACTATGTCTGAGGCTGATGCTAGATCCATGTTGGCAGCAGCGGCCAACTCCATGACGGGGCTGATGCCTTGCAGCATCGATTGGGTATCCCACCCGGCCAACGCCATGTAGGACAGTGCATCTGCCGATTCACCGGCAGTGAATTTGGTGGTCGCGCCCATCTCCTTGGCCTTGTCGGTCAGGGCCTGCAGCTGGTCGCCACTGGCACCGCTCAACGCCTCCACGTTGCTCATGGACGCTTCAAAGTCACCGGCAGAGTTGATGCAGTCCATGTACGCATCCTTGATCTGTTCAAGGCCTTCATAGACTTTTGCGGCAGCGAACGCCTGCGATACGGCTTCGATGGAGCTCGTGCCCTTATCGCCGTATTCCTCGGCACTCTCGGCTGCGGCTTCTTCCTTGGCCCGCAGGGTGTTCAGCTTATCAGCAAGATCTTGGCTTTTTGAGCCCAGATTGTCCGTACCTACGCCTGCCTCATTCAGCAATTTGGCAGTCGCACCCAGTTTTTCCTTTTGGGCTGCCAGCGCATTGCTGGTGTCACCAATGCGCTGCTCTAGCTTGGCGCTCTCGCGTTCAAGGGAAGTGGTCGGGCCGCTGGTCTCCTTGATTTCCTGCTGTAGCAACTGGTACTGCTTGTTCAGATTGTCCAGCTTGGCTTGGGTCTTTTCAACGGCGGCCTGCTGTTTGGTGTAGGCCGATATGTCAGCCTGCACACTCTGCAAACTGCGGATTTCCTTTTGCAGTTCGCTGGGGCCGCTCTTTGCTTTGGAAAATGTGGATGTATAGCTGCTGCCGAGCTTTGCATCCAACTGGAATAGCATTTCGTATTCTTTACGGCTTGCCACGGCAGCCTCCTTTATGGGTTATTGTTTGGCATTGTCCTTGTCAAACAGGCCGTTGTTGGCATCAATCCAGACCTGCAACTCGGCCAGTGTCATTGACAGCCAGTAATCCACGGGGGTGCAACAGTTCCGGGCCAGCATCATGCACTGCTTACGCAGCCACAGGCAGTCCCGGTCTATTACATCTCCGTGCGCAGCAAAAAACTGCGCGCCTTATCGCGGATCGCGTTGAACTCTGCAAACGGTGCAGCAACAATCGTGTCATAGTCGATTTTCTCCTTGCTGGCGCGGCAGACCATGCGCATCAGGAAACTGGTGTCGTACACCGGCACAATGGGCACACGCCCTTCGCGCTCGCGCACCTCACGGTCAATCGCCATGAAGTCGCGCCCCGTCAAGCTGCCGAAATCAAGCGTCAGCTGTTCGTAGGTCTTGTCCTCATAGGTGAACGGTTTCTTGAACACATGGGTATAAGTATCGGTGGCGGTTGCCGCCTCGGCCTGTGCAGCTTTCAGCTGCTTGTTGTCAATGGCGCTCATTTGCCAAACTCCTTTCATTCTTCAAAAAAATGCCCGGAGAGGGCTTCTCTCCGGGCATATCTAACTTGCCTGTAATTTGCTGACCAGCATGGGGTGTTGTCATAAATGTGTGAGCCATCTGTCACGCAACTACAGGCAGGGTCAGCGGATCTTGCCGGGCAAATTACTTGCCCAGGGCCTTGCGGACATCGGCCAGGTAGTCGGTGCCATCGATCAGGCAGATAAAGTTCAGCGGGTCGATCTCGCGGACTTTCTTGCCGTCGATATAGGTGGCCCAGTAACGCACGGCGAACTCGCCGGTACCGTTCTCCGGGGTAGCCGGGGCAACAGTACCGGGGGTGTGCGTCTTGGGGATAACCACCAGAATATGCTTGATGGCGCGAATCTGCACAGCAGCCGCAACAGGGTCTTCGTCCTGCACAGCATAGCGCAGGTCGATGTTGTGGCGGCGGGGCTCGCTCAGGCGTACAGCCTGCTCGGTCATGGTGCGGTAGTTCAGCGTCATGCTCATGGCATCAAAGTGGCCCAGAATGACTGCATCGACATTGCCCGCGATGCCCGCACCGCTGATGCTCTGGGTCAGCGCGGTAAGGTTCGGCAGCGTGGCCTGTGCCATGCCGGCGTACTCGGTGTTGTCCTCATAGACGGCCCAGTTGATGGTAGACTGATCTACTCTCGGCATTGTTTATTCCTCCTTTACGCGGTCAGAGCGCTGGTCACATAGCTGGAATCATACTCCAGAACGAAGTCGATTTCCTGTGCCGGGCTGGCCGGGGTCATGTAGACATGAATCTTGATGATGCCCGCCATCAGCTGGGTCACGGGGTTCTCGTCCTCCCTGATCTCCACGCGGGCGCCCAGCAGGAAGCCGCTGCCCACAAGGCCGTTCAGCCAGATATTCACCGTGTCGGTGATGGTATCCAGCAGGCGGCGGTTCATGGGCTTGTCAAGGAACTGCCAGCAGGTGCGGATGATGGTGTTCTGCACATAGGCGAACATACGCCCGCACGGAATGAACATGTCCTTGGGGTCGGTGCTGGACGGATAGCATCCGGTGTAGTTGCCCCAGACCTTCCACGCTCCCATGAAGTTAAGCGCAGTCACGATGCCGCCGCCGTTCAGTGCGTTGGCCTGCTCAAAGGTCAGCACCACGGCGGTACCGTCGGCAAGGCACAGGCCGTCGATTTTTGCGTCCTTGTTGGACGGACTCTCGTAGGGCACACCGGCATTGTCGGTGTCGGTGGCAGCCATGCGGCCAGCCACAATGCAGCTCATGTGCAGCTTGCGGTCACCCAGCGTAGCCATGGGCCAGCACACGATCTCGTTGGCATCGGTCATGCCCTTGTCGGCCTTGGTGGACACAGCGGCGGTGTAGCTGTTCGCGGTGGCGGTATCCAGATCGACCAGCGCCTTAGCGCCGAACATACCGTTGATGCCGCCCGCCTTGGTTGCCATCACGGCGGCAACCTCGCTCTCGCTGCTGTACTTCGGGGCAAGCAGCAGGTCGGGCACGATGCCCACGGTGCTCATGCAGCTGTCAACCGCAGCAAAGCCACCGGCAACAACGGTCTTGGTGACCTTGCTGGTGTCCACTTTGTTGTAGGCGATGCTCAGCTTGGCGGCAGAATAGGCGCTGCCGCCCTCGATGGCCTCAACGACAAGGTTCTCCCCGCTGTAGTAGGCCTCGTAGTCGGTGCCCTTGGTCAGTGCGCTGCCGCTGGTGCTGGGCTTTACGACCAGCGAAGCATCATTGATGGCATCAATGGGCAGCAGCGCTTTGTGGTCGGTCAGGTTGATGTCGGCAGCAGTCACAGTTGCTTTCATCGTGGCGGGGTTCAGCATATTGCACAGGATGACGGGCTGGCAGCCGAACAGCTGGAAGTGAGTATACATCACTTCGCACAGGTCATAGCTGGCAAAATCGTCACTGTACCCCAGCGCCGCTTTTGCTTCGGCAAAGCTGGTGCAAAGCACGGGCAGGCCCAGCGCTGCGGCAGAATAATTGTCGGCAGACTGCACCGGGGCCGCACCGACAACAAACGGGATGCCGCTGTCAGCAACGGACGGGGTGCTCACGCCGGTAGCGGCCTGCGTGGTATACACGCCATGTTTCGTAGGCATAGGTTTTCCTCCTTAAAATTTCCGGGTCAGCTGCCGCCGCGTTTCGTACAGCAGATTGCCCGGTGTTTTGATTTTGATGCGGTCTTGGGCAAGCGTCTTGCTCGTCACGATCAGCCGCGCTATCAACGGGTACTTCTCAATGGCAGCAGCGGCGGTTTTCAAAGCCTGCTCCTTACTGCCCATGTAGATGGTTCCGTACTGGATGACACCCACAATGGTCGGGCCAAGATAGACGCAGAACGCATCCTCAACGGTCATGGTCTGGGGTTTGGTTCCCATGGGCTTACCTCCCTCTGGACAGGCGGCAGGATCCATTCTGTCGCCATCTCTCCGATGTAGTAGGGCGCTGTGTCATCCAGATACATCAGCCGTTCCAGCCCCGCCGTGGTGTCCAGCGTAAACTGGTGGCCGATGACGACCTGCTTCAGCAGCGCAATGCGCAGCCGCTCCATAAGGTTCAAAAGCATCAACGAGCCTTCTTCCTCGTTGGGGCTGTACACACAGAACACCGTGCGCAGCTTGGCCGTGGCGTGGATTCGTTCGCCCTGCGGCTGCAAGTCGTTTGTGGTCACGACTTGGTGGATGATGTACGGCGCTTTCTTCTTGGCACTGCCGGAATCGGGCAGCCGCATTTTATACACCTCCGCCGCCCTCATGGCAGGGGCTTCGGCATCGTTTTCCTGCTGACGAGCAGGCAGCAGCAGATCCTTCACCGCATCGCGGGTAAACTCTGTCAGCCTGTCCAACAGAATCAGCGTAGTCATTCACATCACCTCCAGCCGTTCATCAGCGCCATGATCTCATGGTCAAGGCGTTCATCGAACTTCTTCCACGCTTCATCGGCGATGTTCTCGCGGACTTCCTCGTTTCCGACCATCTGCGGGATGGAAAGGCCCATCTTCTCGGTGATGCCATCGCCGCCGTTTCCCATTGTTGTGCCGTCACGTTCAAAAATGCCCGTGTGAGTATTTTTCATCGTAGCAACAAAGCTCTCATCAATGAGGTACGGCGATGTATCCTTGAAAATGTGCGCCCGCGCCGTGATGCCGGGGTGCGCCATTTTCGTCTCGTTTTTGATAACGACAGGCACACGGCGGCTCGTATCGTATTTCGGAATCTTGGGGGTCGTTCCGTTGTAGCGATACAAGGGAATTTTCTTCCCGGCAAAGGTCACGGTAGCGGTCACGCTGCCGCTTGCGTAGGAATAGCGGCATTTGATGTTCTTGTCGGTCCGCAGGTTGGCACCGCTGATGTCGTATTTTTTCTGGACTTCCTTGACATAGCCACTGCGCATATTGCTCACAGCACGGCTCATGGCGCTTTTCACGGCCTTTTCGGTGCCGCCGGGTATACCCGCCAGCATCTTCTCGGCCCTGTCCAACGCACCGCCTGTAAGGTAGATGTTAATAGCGCCGTTGGACGCGGTAGAAACGCTCATTCGTCCACATCCTCCAGTTCCACGCGCAGCATCCCCATCTCGCAGATGGACGATGCCACATAGTAATCATGGAAAAAGCTGCCGCCCTCGCGCTCGTTGATGCGGATACGGCAGCCTTTTTCGGGCTGGTTGCCGCCCAGATCATCAAGGGCGCAGTGCATAACTCGGCTCACAAGGTACAGCCCCTGCGCATGGTCGCTTTGCAGCTGGCGGCGGTCCTTTTCATGCAGCCCGGTGATAACTACCGGGATATTCTCGTAGGTTTCGCCGTCATAAATGACCGTATGGCGCTCGGCAAACTCGTCAAGGTTCAAAAAAACGCCATGCAGGTCATCCTGCACAGCGTCACGGAACCCGCTCACACCACGGGCGCTTCAGCGCCCAGGTCGGGGCCGTCCATAGGCTCGCCGGGGTAAACCTCCTCGGCGCAGATCGCCTGAATCAGAGCATCCTTGGTCTTCAGCGCCTTGGTGTCAATGCCCATGTCGGCGGCCATCTTCTTCAGATTGGCAACGGTCATGTCGGCAAGGTCTTCGGGCACCAGATGGGCGGCTGCGGGCTTCTCTGCGGCGCTTTTCTCGGCAGGGGTGTCGTTATATTCATGTTCAGCGGCAGACGACGCAGGGGCGGCGGCAGACGGAGCGGCGGGCGCATCCACGATTTCGGCAACACCCAGCCCTACCAAGCGGCCCGCCTCCACGCCGTCAACCTCGCAGGTATCTCCCAGCATGACAGGCTTCACGCCGTACTTCGTGCGGTAGCCGTAGCTGCCGCAGATGATTTTCACTTTCATGGCGCACTCCTTTCAACTTAGTCGATGACGCTCTCCATGTAGATCCACGGCGTGTAGTTCTTCGGGGCGGCCAGCGGGCGGCAGGCATAGCGCAGTTTGCGCATGTCGTTGGCCTGATCCACGATCAGCTTGGGAACGCGCTTTGCGACATAGGTGGTATAGTCGGTCTGGCCGTAATCCATCTGGGTGATCTGGCCGTACATCAGATGACCGCAGGCGGGGGCCGTGATCTCCACGCTGGTCGCGGGGAAGAATTTAGCGCTCTGTCCGTTCTCGTCCTCGTATTCTTCGTCCACACAGAACAGATCCAGATTGTGGCCGCCGAAGTTGAAGCGCCCGATATAGGTCACGCCGGGATAGCGGGTCAGCTGCTCGTTCACCGTGCCGGTGATGATGCCACTGTTGCGGTCCAGCAGCTTCTGGAACTCGGTGTTAGACTGGAGCCAGCTGTTCACATCGGCACCGAGCAGCATATCAGCTGCCATCAGCCCGCGCCGGGTCAGCAGATGGCAGGCGGCGATGACATCGTTCTTGAAGTCGGCGTAGGTAGCTCCGGCAGCGTTCCACTTCTTGCTGGGAGTGTACTTGTGCTCGGTGGCGGTATCGTAGAACTTCACGACCAGCGTATCGCCCTTGGTCTTGTCGTCCAGATACTCCTGCATCGTGCAGCCGTTGTCGATCATGGTCTTTGCACACATCCACTCCTCGCGGCGCTCAATGCGCAGGTCCATGTCGCGCAGGTCGTCCTGCAGCAGGCGGGCGGCCCGCTGCGCCTTGGTGCTCTGGCTGTACAGCGCCTCGCCGAAGCCGCGCTTGTTCAGCTCGTCTACAGTCAGCGGACGGCTGGGCGCAATGCGGGCAGGCTGGTACTCGTGAATTTCGTAGCCGCGGCGATCCATCGGGATGTCACCGACACGGGGCGATACGAAAGAAGCCATCGCGCGGTCGCCCTTGCGGTACTCGGTCAGAACCTTGTCGCTGGCAAACAGGTCACCGGCCTCCGTGGGGAAATAACGGTCACGGAAGAAGTTCGTGCGGGGCACAATCTCCTCACCGATGGCCATCAGGGTGTAAGTTTCCAGCATGTTCAAAGGGATATTTGCAGGCATAATTGTGTCCTCCTTTACATCGGCGATGCAGCCTTAAAGACAATGCCCGCATCACGCAGGGCATCCTTATCGGCTTCGGTCAGCGTGTGGCTGTTGGTCATAACGACCTTGTTGGGGTCAAAGCACCCAGCCAGATACACGGCCACGGTGGCATCTGCGGCGGCGCCGACCTCCACATCATCGCACAGGATGCAGTTGGCGGTCAGCGTCTCGGTATCACCGCTGGCGGCGGTGCCCAGCACGACCAGTTTGTTGTCACCGGCAGTGCCGGTAGACTTTGCCAGCACCGTGCCGCGGGTCAGCTTCAGGGTGCCGCTGGATGCCTTACGGATCACACCCGCACCAATGACGATGTGCGGGTCGATGGCGGTCACGAGGCCGTCAACCTCGACCTCGCCCAGCTTCTTGCTCAGTTCCTTTTCAGCCATTGTTCTTGCCCTCCTTGTTGGTTTCGGGGTGCAGCAGCGCTTTCACGCTCTGGCGGGCTGCTGCCATCTTCTCGGCAGGGGTCAGCTCGGCGGGGGTGGCCTCCGGGCTGCCCTCGGCGCTCTCGCCGGGTACGGCGCTCACGCTCTGGGTGCCGCTCTGCTGGTTGTCAGTGCCCAGCGCGGTCAGGAAATCGCGGCCCTGCTGGGTGGCCTGCTGCGCTGCACGGAACGCCAGTTCACGGGCGTCACAGGCAGTTGCACCATACTTGGCCTCGTGGACCATTTCGGCGTTGAACAGGCCTGCGATCTGGTCGATTTCTTCCAGCCGGTGGCGTTCAGCGCTTACGGCGGCATCGACTGCGGCCTGCGGGTTCTCCACGGCGGGCGTGGGGTTCTGGGCACCATTGGTTTCGTTTGCCATAGGGGTTTGTCCTCCTTCGTTGGTGTTGGCGGGTTCTACCGCCGTTTTTGTATTTGCAGCAGCGGGCGCCACGGGGGCGGGCGCTTTTGCCAAAGGGATGTTGTCGGGCAGCTTCACGCCGGGCATCAGCCGCAGCGCGTGGCCCTTGCAGGAAATCGTCTGGCTGTTGGCGCTGGCGGAAATCTCCAGCGGCTCGGCATCGTCCAGCAGCTCATCGGCAAAGCCTTTCTCCAACGCCTCTTTGCCTGTCATGTAGGTAGTGTCTGCCATCATGTGCAGCAGCACCGTGTCCGAAAGTCCTGTCTTGCGCTTGTAGATGGATACCTGGCTCTTATCCCATGCATCGTTGGCATCGGCGGCCTTGCGCAGATCATCGGCATTGTACGCGCCCCAGATGGACGACCAGCACTTGTGGATCATCACAAGGCTTGAGGGGTTCACCTTGACCGTGTCGCAGGCGCACATGATAAGACTGCCGCCAGACATGGCCACGCCGTCCACAATGCAGGTCAGCTTTGCACCTGCTGCGGCAAGTTCGCGCAGCTTATTGTGGATCAGAATAGATACACCGGCATCACCACCCAGACTGTCCATGTGGATGGTGATGCTGTCGCACCCGGAAATTCTGTTCAGATCGTCCAGAAATTCGCTCTCAATGATGTACTGGCCGGGGATGGGTTCATCCGTCCACCAGTCCACGGGCTGTTTCTCTACAATCTGACCATACATGGTAATGTCGGCACTCTGGCCGTCCGTGGTCGCCATAGCGTAGCACGGGCGCTGGATGCTCACGGCAGCGGGCGGGTTATTCATCACCGCCACCGGGATTTTGCTGGCCTTCGCCATCTTCGTCTCCTCCTTCAATCATGCTTTTGGTGGTTTCTTCCACTTTTTCTACGCCGGCAGCTTTCAGCATTTCATTTTCGTGCCTCAACTGCTCAACATTTTCCTCCCAGTCACCGCCGCCCAGTTCCCGGGCAACCTGCTCATGAGTACGGAAACCGTGATGTACTTGCAGGATAGCCGCTTCGACCTCTTTCCTGGGGTCAAGCGTACCCTGCACAGGGCCGATCCACCGTGCCCCGCACCATGCAGCGCGGAGCAGCGGGTCATCAAAAAAGCCCGGGGCTTTGATACGCCCCCGGGCTACGGCCTCGGCCAGCCAGAGTTCATACACTGGCTGGCAAAAGCCGTCCACCAGCCAGACCCGGCGCATCTTGTACGCCTCCCACGCTTCCAGCAGGGCGCCGCGGCTGGCGGAATAATTGCTGTTGAACTCTTTAAGCAGCACCTCATAGGGCTGTTCAAGGCCGCTACCCACCATCTTGCACATGGTTTTTACGAATGTATCAAACCCGGCTGTCGGTACATTTGGGCTGCCAAACTTGATATCCTCGTCCGGGCCAAGGTGATAAACCTGACCGGGCCCCATCTCGTACTCATTGTCGCTGTGGCTGATGTTGTCGGTGTCGGGGTTCTCAACAGGCACACCGGCAATATCGCCGCCGCCCACCTCATTGGTGGGGATAGCGGTCTTGTCGGTGTCGGTCACGATCCACGCGGTAAAGAAGCTCTGCACCAGTGCGGCCATCAATTCGGATTCCGTGTAGCGCCGCAGCTGGAGCAGCATTTCAATGACCGGGGCCAGATACGGCACGCCGCGGTACTGGTCCGGGCGCTCGCTGTCCATGATGTGCAGAATGTTCGGCAGGCCGGTCTGCCTGCCAACGGCCTCAATGCGCTGCCACTTGGTCTGCTCCTGCGAAACCTCGCGTGGGTAGGTGTTGCGCACCCAGTAGGCCACGGCAAGGCCGCTGCTGTCTACCTCCACGCCGTCATAGATTTTGTTGCCGTTGTTGGTGTTCTTGCCCTCGGTGATGTTCGCCCAACGGTTCATGACATCGCCGCAGGTGTCCGGGGTACTGACGCGGTCAGCCTCCACCAGATGCAGCCGCAGCGTGTAGGGGTTCAGCTTTGTGGTCTGCTGCGCCCGCTTGATAAGGGCGAACACATCACCGCTCATCAGCCAGCTTTTCAAGGCCAGCTGCTGCAATCCGTAAAAGTTGTTCATGCCCAGCGCGTCACAGTTGCGGCGGTTCTCCGCCCACAATCGGAACTCGGCCTCCGTCTGGCTCTGCCACTTCTTGGCTGTTTCCGGGGTCAGTCCCAGCACATCGCGGTCAATGGCCGTTTTCAGCGTCAGGCCGGTGCCCACAACTTTGGTGCGGTTCGTGTTGATGGCGCTTGCCGCAATGGGGCTGCTCATATACAGCATGCGGCTGCGCTGGCGCAGTGTGGCGCTATTCTGGTTTATATCTTGGCTCGGCGAATTGCTGTCGGGCCTAAAACTGCGCGTGGCCCGCCGTGTAAGGCTGCCGCCGGCGTTGCTGTATCCGCTTGCCTGCGGTGCGCTGGGCTTTCTCATGTTGCTCAAGTACAATCGCCTCCGTAATTTTCAAACTAAGCGGGCAGATGGAAAAGAAAAGGAGTAGTGAAAGAAACCATCGCCCGCGGTAAAGGCCGCCGTTATAGCTTGGGGAGCGGCCAGTACCCAAAGTAGGGTGTCACCAATCGCGCGGGATCACGCCGAACGCCTTGCGGGCGCTCTGACCGTTCAGCAGCGCGGTCAGTTCCTCGACTTTCCGCTCGGCATCTTCAATTTCATCGCTTAGCGTGTCAAGGTCGAATCTGGTGAGTTCGCGGTCATCCAGTCGGTAGCTTTTTGCGCGGCTGTTTACCAGCGCATTGTAGGCGGCATACAGGTTATCCAGCCTTTCGGTGTGAAATTTCAGCCGCTTTTCAATCATCGTTCTGTCCATAATGACCCTCACCATTCATCATAGTATTTGGAAAGCCCGCGCCGTTTCGGCTGCGGGCTTTTGGTTTGCGGTACTTCCAGCGCGGCAGGTGCATCTACCGCCACGCCGCGGGCGCGTTTCAGTGCCCGGTCAATGCCGTCAAGGTCGCACGGCAGCGCCTTGAACGCCGCCATTGCATAGTTGCAGCAGTCCAGCGCCTCGTTTCGCTCGTGACCGGGAATTTTTTCCCATTGCCACGGCTGGCGCTTGTCCTTTTTGTACACAAGATGCTCAGACAGCAGGCCGTTGAAATAGCCGATGCTGTAGTCATCCCGCTTCGGGAAGTGGCAGTATTTCGGCCCAACCGTGCCGACTCGCAGATTATCCATAATGATTTGCTTCCCGGCATCAACGCCGATCTGGTACTGCCAGCAGGTGCCCACATGGGTGCCGTTCACCACGATTTTAACCTGCTTGGGCGGCCCGGTGTAGGGCCTGTCCGGGCCTGCAAAGCCTTTTATGCAGAACACCTTGCGGCCTATACGTTCCCGGCAGCGCTGGCGCACCTCTTGTGTGAAGTGACCGCCTTCATCGACAAAGGACATCGACACGCGCAGTTTTATACCATCCTTGAACTGGAAATAGCGGTTGAAGACCAGATCGTCCAACTGTTTCCATGTAGCGTCATCATCGGGTCGCCCCATCACAATGCCTTTTTCGATGCCCCATGTCTCGTTGAAGTGGCCGTGGCCTTTGATTTCGTACTCCATGCGGTCATCCTGTGTGTCGATGCCGGCAGTCAGTACAAGCACACCATCGGGCAGCTCGGCCTCGTATTCCTCACGGCGGCCCAGCAGCGTATCCTCGTCCTGTATGTCGCCGCGGTTTTCCCACAGCTTTCCAAAACAGGTGTTGTACACGACCTGCATCTTGGCTGTATCGCCAATGGCTTCAAGGAATTTCAGCACGATAGACTTCCATGTGGCCCACTGACTCACAAAGGCATTCAGCCAAAAGCTGCGGATGCCGTTGTCGTAGGCGGCAGGGTTGTCCGCAACCCACTTGGCCGGAGCGCGTTTCATGGTGTATTCGTCACTGATGCACCCGCATCCGGGGCAGACATACCAGACATTTCCGACCTTGTAGGTTTTCTCATTGTTCACGATACCGGTTTCAGATTCATAGCGTATGTCTTCCCACTGGATTTCGTGGTACTCCCTGCAATGCGGGCAGCGGCTCATCCAGCGCTCCATAGTGCCTTTGGCGTAGCTTTTTGCGATAACGCTGGAGCCCTTGACGGTGGGGGTCGAAACCTCAACGGCCTTGGCATTGTAGAATGTGGTCTGTCGGGCCATAGCCAGCCCCCACGGGTCACCTTCGATGCCTGCGCTGGCCGCCCAGCGGTCTCGTTCGTCACCGAACACATACCGTATAGGCTTCGATGCCAGCGCGTGGGCCTCGGTAGACCCGCACATCGTCAGGATGCCGCCGGGGTAGCTTTTTTGCAAAATCGTGTTGGAGCTGTCGCGGCTCTTGGGGTCAGCCACTCGCCGCCGCAGTGTCGGGCAGTCGCGTATCATGGGGGCAATGCGCAGTTTACTGTACTCCTTGGCATCCACAGTCGTGGGCTGGATAAACAGGATGCTGCCGGGGTCACAGTCTATGATGTAGCCCATACAGTTGTTCATCAGTTCGGATTTGCCGACCTGCGAGGCAGCCACCATCACAAGGTGGTGGATTTTCGGGTCGCAAAAGGCGTTCATCGGTTCTCGCAGGTATGGGGTGCGGCTCGTGCGCCATGTGCCGACCTCGGCGCTGGATTCGCTGGACAGCTTGCGGTGCTTTTCAGCCCACTCGGTAACAGTCACATCCTCCGGGGGCTTCATGCCGTCCAGCACCTTGGCAAGTACGGCGTTCAGTCTCTTGATGTCGGCGGCGCTACTCATCGTCATCCTCGTGGTCTTTTTCGCCCCAAGACATTCGCTCCCGCACTCGTGCCTCATAGGCTTTCGGGTCATAGCGGTACTGCGCCAGCTGGGCGCACAGGATATTGACCTCTTTGCGCAGGTACTCGGCTTCTTCAGCAGCGTCCGTTATGGCAGCGGCATCAATCGCCACGCGGCCCGGAAAAGCCATCAGCGCACCGCGTATCGTATAGATAAGGTCGGCGGTCATGGCGGCCACATCCTCACTGCGGTGCATCTGGCCGGACAGTTCGTCCGCCTGTGCCTTGGCGATTTTTGCCTTCGACAGCTTCAGCGTGGCCTCGGCCTTGCGCTTCGCGCTTTCCAGTTTTTTATCCTCCTCAGTCATGGCATCCCGCCCAAGGAAACGGATATACGCCTGCACCGCCGCGCCGAGTTCAAATTTCCCGCGCTCCACGGTGTCCAGTATGCCGTCCTGGGCCAGCTGCTGCACCCGTCTGGCGCTGATTCCAAGCACAGCGGCAAGCTCAGTCGTGGCAACATTTTTGTCCGCAACTTTTTCTCTCGCAGCCATCTCAAAATCAACTCCTTTCCGTGTGTACAAAGTGGATAAAATCAGTAAAAATCGTATTACAAACCGTAGCGAAATTCCCAAAAATCACCCCACTAACTAAGCGCCTTTTGGGGTCGTCGGCCCCGCTCAGGTCGGGGTCGGGGTTTCACAGTACCTTTTGCCCAGCCAGGCTGCCGCTTGATGGTCCAGCCATCCAGAAATGAGCGAGAATCGCGCAAAAAACACGCGGCAAAACGCACGCTCGCTTACACAGATCACACGCCGTGCGATTTTCGTGCGAACAACTTACACGCAACTCACACGCTGCGGATGACCCGCGCCTTGGAGTAAACCGGGTGATCTTTCGTCATAAGCTCCAAGAACTCATCCCGGGTAAAGCCAGACAGGCGGAACACCTCTTCGGGCTTCATGCCCAGCTGCTTGCCGATCTCTTCCACGGTCTTACCCTCGTCCATCAGCTTCTTTACGATGGCTTTCATGGGCTCCAGCAGGTGCGTACCACGCGCACGGTTGTGGGTGATGGTGCCATACACATCCGCGCTCTCGTCTCCGTGATGGTCCACAATAACGCAGGGTACTTTGCCGCCAAGCTTTGTGCGCAGGGGTTCGCGGCCCGATACTGTCCAGCGGTGGAATCCGTCTATGATGGTGTAGTCAGGCCGCACCACAATAGGCAGCGTCCAGCCGTTGGTGAGGATGGATTGTACCAGCAGTTTGAGGTTTTCCTCGCTTACTTTGTTGGGGTTGTAGTCGTTGGCATGGAGTTTGTCGCGGTCCACCCATTGCAGGGATGCCAACGGTGCGAATAAATCAATGCTGTTGTTTTCCACGTTGGGCCTCCTTGATCATCATATTGTGGTCGTTGTAGATTTCCGTCCAAAGGATTCGCAGCACACGCATTTTAGGGTCGCCGTAAAGCAGGCCCTCGTACATGGTCTTGTAGTGCTTGTCCATGGCGATGCCGTAGGTTTTGATAAACATTCCGCGCCACATATCAAGGTGGGCTTTTGTGTCCTTGGCGATGGTGTATTTCTCCGGGTGCAGGAACAGGATGTCTTTGCACAGGGCTTTGTAGTCCTTTTTCTCTGTGCCGGCTTCAAGGTCACGGCGCTTCTTTGTAGAGCGGCGGAACATTTCGCTATCCCAGTACAGCAGTACAAGGTAGGCGTTCGGCTCGCGTTTCTGGATTCTATCCCACAGGTCGGCATCTGTTTCAGCTACCCAGCGCAAACCCTGTGTGCTGCAATCTCCGAAGAAGGCGCACAGGCGCAGGGCGTTCTTTCTGACGCCGGCCTCGTATAGCCGCATATAGATTTCAGGAAATTCAAGATCCCGCTGCTTGATGTAAAGCCAAACATCGGAATCACGCCAATCGTAGATAGGGTAAAATTTCCCGCCGCGCACAATGCGCTCCATTTTGGCGTTGGCAATGCACTTTAGGCGGGTCAGGCTTTCTGCTGTACGCAGGCCGACAAGCTGGATGCCGTCAGCAAACGCTTTTCCGCAGAATGTCTGATAGTTCATTTCTCCGGGGTAGTGCAGGTAGGGACTGTACATGATGGCAAAGTCTGGCGGCTTGCGCATCCAGACATCTTCCTTGCCAGGCTCCCATGTTATCCATGATTCCGAGCTCGAAAGATGGTCGATGACCGACACCTGCTTGAACGGCAGACAAAACCACAGGAATTTTGCGCCGGCAGACAGGAAGTTGCGCCGCCAGCGGTGTGCCGCTTCGACCATGGAGGGATACAAGCCCTCCTCGTCAATAAAGGTCACCGTCAGCTTTGTGCCGTCAATCTCGCCGGCGCGGATCAGGTCATAGACGATGCTTGCCATGCACAGACTGTCTTTGCCGGAGGAAAAGCTAAGATAGATTTTGCAGTCGTTCTTGAACACATTCCGCACGCGGGTTATGGCCGCGTCCAGCACATTCATGCTGCCCTCAACCACTTTTATAGGCATATCCGCTCACCACACTTCGGGCAGATAATATATCTGCGCCCGTCATCGCCGCTCTGGGGCGGCTGTGCGGGGCTGTCCTGCGGGGTATATGTCGATACCCCTGTATCGGCGGAGACGGCAGCGGGCGGCTGCGCGGCGGGCTGAGCAGGTGCAGACGGCGTTTCGTCCGCGGGCGGTGCCACGGGATAGCTGGGTGTGTCCGCATACGGAATGTGCTCCTCCACCGGGCGGCGATTCATGTTCGCCACTTCGGTGTCGGGGAACGAGCCGTAATCGTTCACGATCTCGTCAGCCTCTTCGATGGTGGAATCAAGCATCTTCAAGAGGTCTGCATCCCAACCGGGTACATCCGTGTCGCCGTCAAGTTCCTTCACCAGCTGCTCGATGGCATCAGTGTCGGTAAAGCCAAGTTCATAGACCTTGTTGTCGGCCATCATCAGCTTCTTCTTCTGCACATCGGTCAGCCCGGTCACAACATAGCAGTCACAGGTTTCGCGGCCCATGCGGGTCAGGGCTTCAAATAGGCCGTTGCCCGCGATGATTTCTCCGTGCTCGTCCACGACCAGCGGTTTAATTTGTCCGAACATTTCAATGCTTCGGATATACTCGGTGATCTGCTTGTCGGAGTGGCGGCGGATATTGTGCGCGGGCTTGCGCAGGTCGGCCAGCTTCTTTACTGTGATTTTCATTGCGCAGCCTCCTTTTTGTCGGAGGTGAGATTCACCGCGATTGAAATCACGACAGCAACCAGCACCACATAGATGCGGATGGTGCTCATGAGCTGCCAGATCCCCATAACGCCCAGCGGAATAAGAATCTGCCATGATGCAACCGTAAAGACATCCAGCGCGAAACCGATTTTTTTACCAAATACCAGATATTCGCAATACAGATAGGTGGACAAAGAGGAAATCGCAATGACCGTGATCAAGATGGCTTTCATCACATTCAGTACAGGGCTGAACCGCACCCAAGTAAGCAGTGCTGCCAGCACCATGTAGATGCCGAACATCAGCCCTGCCCAGACAAAGGACATTTTGATGTTGCTGCGGCGTGTGCCGTCTGCGTTGCTGTCGTTGTATTCGTACAGCGAGTAGTAATACGGACAGGCAAACGGGCCGGGAAGCAGGAGCAGACCGTTGTAAACGCCCGCCTTGATACCGGCAGCATTTGTGCCCATATCAATGCTGGCAAACGCGCCGCGTGTGTAAATCAGCGCGGCAACGACCACAACGCCCAGCAGCCCATACACGACCACCCACGAGAACCCATCGGAAAGCACGTTGCGGATCATGCCGTCTTTCAGCAGCATGATAAGAAAAACGGCGCAGGTTATATACACGATAACCATACCGCCGCCTGTGCCTATTGGTGTGTCTCCGAAGATCTCATAGATGCCCGACATCTGCGTCCATGTCTGGAACAGCGTCAGCAGACCGATGAAGTAGAACATGACCTTGCTCTGCATGATGCGTCTGATGGACGGAACGCGGTCAACAAACAGGCCGAACAGGATACAGGCCAGCGAGTTGAACACAGCCCAGATGATAGCCGGTACTGCGCCGTAGTTCAGTGCAATGGTGCGAAAGTTCATCAAAGAGCCGACACCCGCCCACGATGCCACGATGGAGCAGGCATAGAACAGGGTCGGTCTTTCCCGGAATTTATTTCTGATTTTCTGATACATGAGGTATTTCTCCTTTGCTTGTCTCCGAAGCATGGCGAACTGCCTCGGATGATGTTCCCGCTATTCGTGTCGGGGACATCACCAACACCCGGCGTAAAGGAGAAGCGCCGGACGGTCTGCAAACATCGACCTCCTTGCATAAAAATTGGCGGCCACCGTTTGACGGGTGGTCGCCTTGGTTCTTGATTGAATTTTACGAGTATAACAATATCATCCTTTAAGCGCAGTTGCAAGCAGCGCAGGGCTACTCACCGCCGCAACCATCGGGAGAAGCTCCTAAGTATCGGTAACACACCGACTTCACGCCGTTCTCGGTATTCCGCCCGCCGATGACCTGTGCAACTTCGGCCCATGTCAGGCAGCCAATGAACCTCATGCGGAATATCTGCCGCGTCTGGTCGTTTTCAATGGTCGATATCCACGCCGAGATTTTTCCTTCCTGCTGGGCGATCTGCTCTTTCAGATAGGAAATGCGCTCCTCCATGTCCACAATAGCGATGGCAAGTGCGCCGACCTTATCGCTCACGCCGGGGGCACGGGGCATACCGTCCAGCGGGTGGGCCGATGGGATAGCAGCCATGCGCAGGTTGTACAGTATATCCTCGTCCTTTTCCAGCTGTGCCCGCAGCTGGTAGTGTTCGCTCAATTCCTGCAAAGTCATGGTTTCCTCCCAAATCATGTTTTCTTGGCGGTGAAGCTAAGCTGCTCGGTCTGTTCTGCAGGCGGCTTTTTGACCTCGCGCACCTTGTAGGCCCGGACACTGCCGAACCGCTCCAACAGGTTGCATATAGTCTCCTTGGCGCCCAGCGCTTCTTGATCTCCGCCGTCCACCAGCACGGTCACGACAAGCATTGCGCACCCTCGGCAACTTCTTGCAGTTCGCTGACCGCCTGACAGATAGCGGCCATGCACTTCGGGCAGACATCCACGGTTTCGCGCCCCTCATACAAGGCGTTGTTCCTGTCCATAATGACGGCAGGCAAAATCTGCGGGTGCTGTACCGCGCAGCCGCAAATATCACATTTATAGAATACCATCTATTTCACCTCCCGTACCAGTGCAAAGCGCATTTTCTGCTTTGCGTCCGGATATTTTTTGGTGTCCACCGGGGAAAGGAACATCGCCAGAGGTCGAGCCCACACCTTGGTCGTGTCTTCTGGCTTGCAATAAATGACCAGCAGTTCTGCGGTCTCACTGTGTACTGCCACAAACAGGACCCGGTAGAAATCACCCTTGAAGTGCCGGTACAGCTGACCAATCATTTTGCGGTTATACTCGGCTGCACGCTTCTGCGCAGCAATTCGTTTATCTTCCATCAGTTTCACTCGCTTTCCAATTATGAATATCTTCGACGCTTAGAATTCTGATAATGATATACTCTTTGTCCGGGTCAGCACCCCATTCCGGCACGCCGTATTTTCCGAATTGAATCGTCACCATGAGACACGCCGTAGGGCTGTCCTGCCGATAGCCCGCGCGGATTTGGATAGGGAATATTTTCAGATGAAACGGGTCCGGTATTTCATTTTCGGGTGCCCTGCCGCGAGCGCGGAAAAGCCTTTCTTTCCAGTAGTCCGTAGGCTCACGGTATTCCTCGCGTTTTTCGCCCCGGCAGATCATGTCGAACCACTTTCTTTTGATGGGGAGTGTCAGCATCGCATTCACCTCACTGGCTGAAGCCTTTGTATTTTTTCGTGCGGTTTTTGACTTCGTTCGTCCGGGAATCGGGCATCGGGTCAAGGTAACAGTGCTTTTTTGCCCGTACCTTGATAATCTTCAGCGTCAGCTGATAGGCTTTCCAGCGGCGGCAGCTGCGCCGGCAGCCGATGCATCGCTCCGGGCAGTCACGGCAGGGCGCATTCATTTTGGGATGATGATGGCCGTGGTGGTGGCGATTTCGCCAGCCTCACCCAGCACCAGCAGAGCGCAGCGGCGGCAGCCCTGCATATACCACGCGCAGCTTGATTCAAGACAATGCTGCTTCAGCAGCGGACAAACTTTAGGGCTTTTATCCTCGTTCATATATCATCGCTCCTCCACCATCTTATTGCATTTGTACGCCTTCACCATCTGGATGACATCATCAGCGGTCTGCCAGCCTTTCACCTCGCCGTTCTCGCGTTTTCCGTCCACGATGACACCCATGACCTCCAGCAGTCCGCACTGGCCGCCGTAGTGAAACGGGCTGCAAACAGCATCCCACACCTTGCGACCTTTTTCGTAGACGGCAATCTGGCGACCTATGGTAAAGCATATCTGGCGATCTTCAAACTGAATGCCCATCTCGGTCAGTTTGGCGGCCAACTTGTCCATTTCGGTAGCCGGTGCCGTGGCATCTTTCGGCTGGCTCATTCCCGGAATATTGCAAAACATCTGTCATTCCTCCTATTCACCGTGCCGGTGTTCCATTCCAATGGGGCTGTCATCCTCGATATGCTTTTCGCGCTCGATTTGCTCACCCTCACGGAATCCCATCTGATAGCCCAGCCCCACGCACAGCACGCAGGCAGCCGTCTGGATCAGCGCGGTCACTACAATCGGCAAAATCATTCCCATACCTCCTTCGACCAGTAATCAAATCGACAGCCGCCGCAGCCTGTTGATGCACAACCACCGTTTGGCTCGTAGTCTTTGTCAAGGCATTTCGGGCAAATCGAAATCGTGTCATCTTGCAAAAATGCGTTCGGAAATTCCTGCAAAAATACTTCTTTTCGGGTTTTGGCGGGGTGCTTTTCGTTCCACTCCTTGACGACATCTTCCATTTCCCGCAAGGTCTGATCGTCAACATTCCGCGCTATGCTGGCAATATCGTCATTGCACGGGAACGGCTTGAGCGGGCAGTTTTGGCAGTGGTCAGAATTCTCACACACGCGGTCCATCTGCCGCAGAAAATCTATAAATTCCATCTTGTGGCCTCCTTTTTAAAATCCCTGAATGCTCGTGTGTATTCGTATGATGGAGAAAAGATGTGTGAAACAGCCACGCCAAGGCTTGGCTCAAATGTATCACGGCTGCCGCTGCCATTCCATTCATTGAACTGGCGGTAGTTCTCCACAGTTTCCTTGTGCAGCCTGTTCAGGCGGTCACGGCCAAAGCCAAGCGTCTGATGGATCGCAAGGGCGAAGCAGCACCACATCGCGGTCACAGTCTGGTCGGCAGCCATACGGAGCTCTACCTCGCGGCGATTTTTTGTGTTGCGGTTCAGCGGCACCCGCATTTCAGTGAGGCAGATGCCATCTAAGCGGCGCTGCATTTCCGCGATACCGGCAGCCGTGCCGTGTTCGTCAATGATGGCGGCGATTTCTTTTTGTAACTTTTCGGCATCCCCGGCGATACGCTCCATGCGGTCAGCACCGACACCAAACCGCTGATGCAGGGCAATCAGCAGACACCAGCTGGAAATCTGGCCCACCGCATCGCGGGTCTTGCTTTTTTCTTTCAAAAGGTCATGTTTCCTTTTCACGGTCTTTCTCCTCGTTTTGCATTTACGCGGCACCAGTGCCGCTGTGCCTGCTTTTTCCTGTCAAAACGGCATTGCAGGCAGAATGTGTTTTCTTTGCGCTCGTAGAATGTAGCTCCGCACCGGGCACAATACTGCGGCGGGATTTTCTTGTACTCGGCGCAGCTGTCGCAATCGGTGCAGCCAGCCGTACAGTGCTTCAGGTCATCCCAATGCAGGCATGTCGTGCGCTGCCAGTATTGGTTCCAATGGTCTTCCAGTGCCGGATCGTAACCGACCTGCCGGATGCGGCAGTTCAGAGCCTCTACCAGCATCGTCATGGTAGTCTGCATTTCGGCCCGGCTGCGGGAAAGTAGCCTTGCCTGCCAGACGGTAGGCTCTGGGGCGCCATCGCCCCAGTTGCCGCCCGCCATCATGGCGCGAACCTTGTCGGCGTTCTCGGTGAGGTAGCAGTAGTAGACTTTTCCGCGAATGGCCTTTTCGGACTTGCCAAGTGCTTTGCTGATGGACATATAGCTTTCGCCGCTCTTGATACCCTCGGCCAGCCTGTCGTAGTCTTCTTGGTGCCAGACCGCCTCCGGGCCATGCGGGTTGATGCGCACCGGGCGGGCTTTCAGCCCAAGGTCTGCGCAGCGCCGCTGGATGGCACCGGGAGAGCGCCGCAGCATATCGGACATTTGCTCGTAGGTGTATTTGTACTGTTCCAGCAGCATCCGCAGCTTGGCATCCTCGGCGGGAGTCCACGGGTCTTTCCGCTGGAGGGAGCAGGCTTTGAAATCTCGCTTTCGCTGCTCGGCCACCCATGCGGGTTCTTCACCGAACGCCAGCGGTTCCAACTTGGAGAAATCCAGAAATGAACGGTTTTTCTCGGCCCATGTCCAAAACTCTTTGAGATAGACCACGCGGAATGTGTTCTGCTGCACCCGCTTGTTGTGAACCGGCAGCCCACGGTTTTCAACCCAGCTTATCATTTTGTAACTATACGAGCCTGTGCGATTAAAAGCTGTGACCAGTTGATTCAGCGTCACATAATCACCGCCCATCAGCAGTGGTCCAAGGTGCAGCCGCGATGCGCGTATCTTTATAGCCTGTTGGCTGCGGTTCAGCTTTTTGGCGAGAGCAGGTATCCCGCAAACGCCCCAGCTTTCAGCAAGGAGGGATTCTTCTTCATCTGTCCAATGGCGTTTTGTGCCTTTCGGTATGTATGTCATTTTTTCGTTGCAGCCCTCTGTGCCGCCTGTATCAGAGCGATGCTCTCCGGGTTCTTGAATATCTCCCACCGTAGGGAGTGGATGTCGCGGTCACTTTGGACGAGATCCCGCGTTTTCCGGGCTGCTTGCAGCGTCCGGGAGCAGATAAACGCCCTGCAGATCAGTGGCCGTACCGGGTAGACCTCGCAGCGCTTGGTCATCTCATTGCGGAACGGGCAAGTCAGATCCACGCTTTCCAGTGCAGCGCCCGCTGGCAGCCGGTGTTCTTTCAGCTGGTGCTTCTTGGCATAATCCCGCAAGCGGACAATTTCGCGCCGGGTAGTGGGCAACAGGTCGGTGCAGCACTCACCGCAGCCGATGCAGTGGCCGTCCACGCAGTTGTTTGAGTAGAATTCTCCATCCTTGGGCAAGTTGGCAAGGCTCGAAACAACGGGCATCACGATTCCTCCTCTGCGCCTTCATAGGACGGGTGCGTACCGTCCAGCAGGGACTTTTCCATATCGGAAATTTCATAGCCGATGCCGTCCAGTGCAGAATAAATGCCCCGGTAGACGGATTCATCATCCTTGATGCACTTGTAGAACCCGCCAAGCCACTCGGTATCGTGCACCCGGTGATTCACAGGCTCTGTCAAGGCGAACAGCAGCACCATGAGCATCTTCATGGGATTTACCTGCGCATTTTCCATCAGCACAGCCGTATCGAGATCATGATCGTCATTGTAGATGCCATCACCATAGACGGCCTCGATGGTGTCCTCGTCCATATCGCTCAGCGCATCGTGGTTCAAGATTATCATGCGGCAGGCTGCAAAGGCGACGGCCTCGGCGGCCTTTTTGGGGAATCCGTACTCTTTTAGGTAATTCAACCGCAGACGGTAGGCGGATTCTTCGTCCTCCTCAATGACGCGGCACTTCTCGCGATATTCTTCGATTTTGGCCTCCCGCGCAAGCTGCTCCGGGGTCTTCTCGGCGGGCTCGTCTTCTTCGGTGCGTTCGCGGTAGACAGTGATGCCGTAGCCGCTCTCCGTGTACCAGTAGGCGTGTTCTCCGGCATCAGCCGGAGCTTCGGCGATTCTCGACCATGAGCCGTAGCTAGCATAGAACAGGCAGTTTTCCGGCATATCCGCTTTGCTGTCGGCCTTAGTTGCATAAGATGCAACCACATCCCGGATGGCGTTCATCGTTTTCCGGTCTTTCTGCTCCCGCAGGGCCCGGTCAAGGCAGGCGCGGAAGTTGTTGGTGCCGACACTTTTCAAAACCTCGTTCTTGGCCTCCTCGGTGTCCAGCTTGTCCAGCAGAGCAAAGTCGGCCAGCGTGGCGCCGCGCTTGACGCTCTTTTTGAACTCCTCACGGTCAAGGGAGAGCAGCTTCACGCGGCGGCGGATCGTGCTTTCGGAAAAGCCCGCCTTGTCGGCGACCTGCTCCACGCTGTTGCCGAAGTCCATCATCATCTGGAAGCCCTCTGCCTCCTCATAGACGGTCAGATCGCTGCGCTGCATATTCTCGGTCATCATGGTAGAGATTTGCTCTTCGGGGGTCATATCCTCAACCACGATGCAGGGCAACTCCATAAGCCCGGCAGCCTTGGCAGCGGCCAGACGGCGGTGGCCGATGATGACAGTGTAGCCGTCCGTGTTGCGGAACTGGTTCAGCTTCGTGCGGTTTTCCTCGGTGGGGTCGGCGTAATACTGCCGGCACAGTTCCTCGTAATTCACATCATGGTTTGCGCGAGGCACAACGGTCAGATTCTGCAAAACGCCGTTTGCCTTGATGCTGGCGGTCAACTCGGTAATGTCGCCCAAATCCTTGCGGGGGTTGTCCGGGTGGGGGTGCAGCTGTGCAACAGGAATCATTGTGACATTGGTATTCATAGTGGCATACTCCTTTGCTTATTGGATTGGCTAAGTTCTTTGCTAAAACTATCTAAAATTAGATTGAGATTTAGATTAAGTTAGATTAAGAGCCACCCCGGCGTACCGGCTTTTTGCCGTTGGCAGCGAACTTGTTCGGGGCAGGGGCACGGTCACAGATAACGTGGTCCTCGGCATCAGAACTGCGCATCATCTGATACCAGCCAGCCCCCGGGTTTCTGCTGGCGTAATACAGCATCGAGCCAAGAGCAGCTTTTGCGCCAGCGCGGCTGGCATAATCCCCCAAGCGGATCATCTTCTGGCCGTTGACGGCTTTGATTCTGTTGTCCTCGCCAATGTAGACGTACTCGAACTGGCTAAGATTGATGGCCGAAGTTCCGTCCTGGCTCAAAATATATAACTGTGTCATGGATAACACCTCACACAACGTATTTTCTGTGGGCAGCTTGCAGATCGTCATCACGGATGTCCAGATAAATCTGTGTGGTGGAAATCTGCTCGTGGCCCAGCATCATGGAAACCAGTTCAATCGGCATCCCATGCCGCAGTGCCTGCGTGGCGCAGGTGCGGCGGAAACGGTGAGTATGCACACCCTTGACCCCGGCCCGCTTGCCGATAGTGCGAACCATGTTGTTGACGCTGTCGCGCCCGAAGTGGTCCGCTTTTGTCACCAGTCGGGGATCTTTGAACCAGTCTTTCCGGCTGAAGTTGGAAATCATCGTGCGATCCTTCGTATTGATTTCTCGCGGGAAGAGATAGGGGTTTGTGTCTTTGCGGTCAGCCAGATAATTTTTTACAGCCACGAAAGCCTTGGCGTTGATGTACACCGTGCGCCACTTGCCGCCCTTGCCCAGAATTGAAACCTTATCCTCGTCCATGTCCGCGATTTTGATGGATACAAGTTCTGCTGCGCGGCAGCCGGTGGAGAGCAGCATTTCCATAATTGCCTTTTGCATAGTGGTCTGGCAGGCCTGCCGCATCATTTCGATTTCCATGTCAGTGAGGGCTTTTTCCTTTTCCCGCTTGAACTTGATGTTGTCGATCTTATTCATCGGATTAGTGCGGATGATTTCCTCACGGTATAGCCAGTTGTAGAAGCTGCTGAGGTCTCGGCGGATGTTGTCGCAGTAACATTTCGACCCTCCCCTCGACAGGACTTTCGCCAGATAGACTTGAATGTCATCTGCGGTTATGGTGTCAGCATCCTTGCCGATGCCTCGCAGCACCCTGCCGACTTCATCTTTGTACTGGCGCAGCGTGCGCTCCTGCCGCCCTGCAACGGCCTTGGCGAGCAGAAATTTTCGGAGATAGTAGTCGTTTTTGCCCTCGGTGTAGACCACCAGAGCCTCTTGCTTGGGGCAAATTTGGTAGTCATCCAAAACCACTGTCAGCTTGGCCTTGATTCTCTCTACATCAATCTGGTCGTAGGGCATCAGAACCATCAGAATGCGGTCCAGCAGCTTATCGGCCAGTTTCTCATCTTCCATGTCATCACCTCATTTCAGAAAAAAGTCAGCTGCCCATTCTTGGTTTCGTTCAACTCGGCGGGTTTCCATGTTTCCACTTTTTTAGTGGAAACCGGGGTGGAAACCTGCGCTGCTGCTTTTGCAGGTTCTGTGAACGAACAGGGCTTTTTTGTGTCTTTCGCGGGCGAATCTGCCACTTTTTCAGGCTTTTCCGTGAACGAATTGACATTTTCGGGGCTTTTCCGTGAACTTCCCGAAATCAGCAGATCCATCTGTGCCGCCAGGCGGCGTCCGTACCAGATGCCATCGGAGAACAGCGGCGTGAACCAGATCCGTTCCGGGTCGCCTGCGGGCAGCAGGCCTTTTTTATCGTAGGCGGTGCAGGGGTTGATAAGTGTGTCGCCGATAACAACATATCCGGCGCAGCCCATCAAGCTAAGCTGGATGTAGCACATCAGCCCAACGGTGTAGTCGATGTCCTGTGCAACAAACATCACTTTCTGCTGGTAGTTGATGTCGTGCCGCTTGCAGACATTGGCGAACGAGACGAGCAGCGCTCCCGCGCCGCAGGCACAGTCATTAACAGATACAAAGCCTATATCTTCAAACCGCGCGGGGTCGAAGCTGATTTCCGACATTGCCTGACACACGCTGTAGGGGGTAAAGAACTGCCCGGCGTGGTCGTTGCCCAACTCGCAGGTCATGTACAGCTCGCCAAGAAAATCTTGGTCGGGATTCCCGTCAATGGCATAAACCATTTGCATCAGCATTTCGGCCATGCGTTTGATTTCGTCCTCGCTGTACTTTTTGGCGATGTTCCTTGCATCTGCGGCCCGCTTCGGTGCGTTGGCCTTGTCGGTCACATTGCTTATGTCGATGGCCGTCAGCTGAATAAAATCCGACCAGACTTCCCATCGGCCATGTCGGCCACACAGGCTGTTGAAGATGCTCAAGAACTCCTTTTTGTAGCTGTCAACGCCCCGCACCACCTTTGCCATGGTTTACTCCTCCTCGTCCGTGTCTTCGGGCGGGGTGGTATCGACCAGACCATCCGCGTTAAGGTCGTCCGGGTCAATGTCTCCGAAGCCGTCCGCATCTTCGGGAATGTCGGGCACATTGGCGTTCAGCAGCTTTTTCTGGATGACGGTGCGGTGGAAATACTGGAGCCAAGTATCGTGCAGATTGCGGAACAGGTTCTTCAGCTTGGTAAACAGCGCATCGGAGATCACAAACTCTTTGCTCAAGGTGTACTTGATAGCGCCGTCCTCGTAGCTGAACTTGATGGAAGCATCGGGGCTGGTGTAGCCGTTGTCCTCGACCTTTTCCAGCATCGACATCTGGTCGGCCACATCCTGCAGAGGCCGCACCGTCATGGTCAGCGGGTAGCCGCTGCGGTTGAAAGTGGCCTGCAAGTCGTTTTCCTCGCAGATGCCCTTCAGCTTTTTCTGGTAGACGGCGAAAGTTGCTTCTTCATTCATTTTCATAGGGGTTTACTCCTTTCCGGTGCCGAGAATCGCCAGCATGCCTGTGGTGGTTCTCGGAATTTTGTATTGCGTAATGTCATTCTCGGTAACGTACTTGCGGCCATAGTGTTCTTTCATGGAGCGCCAGACGCTCCATGGGATGCAGTACGCACCGCCGTGGGAAAATCCGGCCAGAACATAGCAGAAAGCACCGAGCCGCATCTTTTCGTCCAGATACTCGGTCTGGCCGGGGCTGACGCGGGATTGCTCCATGCGGTTCGATCCGGTGAACTTGGCCTCCATGTAGACGGACCTGCCGCCGCGGAGTGTGCCGGCGTAGTCGGGCTGGGCTTTTTTCTCGTAGAAACCCACGACCTTGCCGCCGTTCTCGCGGCCCGTCATGTGGAACGGTTCGGGCGTCTTTTCGATGGATGCCACGCCCAGACGGCGGTAGTGGTCGAACGCGGCGTTGATATCGCGCTCAAACTGCTGGCCCAGCGCCTTGCTCACTGCGCCAATCAGCTGGCGACGGGGGTCTTTGCGGTTATTTTCCATTAAGCAAACCTCCTTGCAGCAGTGCCGCAGGCTGATACGCTGCCGGCAACTTGTCCGCGTACTTCTGCGCGGCGGCGTAGAACCATGGCGGCAGTGGCAGGTTCAGTTCTTCGTGGGCATCAATGGCGACCCTCACATTCAGCAAATCGGGCTGAAATCCTATGTACGGCTTGGCTGCCTCACAGATCTCCGCCACAGTGGGCGGCCACTTCATCGTGCGGCTGAGGGCAACCGCCCCGGCCATGGCGGCATCATAGGTAACATCGGTCAGCGACACCGCCCACGCATCGGACATTTCATCCGGGTCATTCTCCCGGTAAAGGTTCGGCCACCAGTTCAGTAGCTTCAACATAAATTCGGTTGTCTGCTGGGTCGTCACTCTGCGCATCTCCCATCTCTTCCAGACGCTTTTTGAGCCGTTCGCGTACTGCCGCCTGCTTGCTCTGTGGGCGGGCAGCGGGCGCGGCTCTGGCCGCCGCTGCGGCGGCGTGGTTTTCTTTCTCGGCGCGGTAGGCATCCACGGACAGGATGTTCTGCTCCCGGCAGCGCTTGAGAATGGCCTTGACATAATTCCAGCTGCGCTTGTTGTTGAGCGCCGCCTCACCGATGGCCTCGCAGATCAGGTCTGCGGGCAGGTCGGCCAGCTGGCGGGAAATGTCATCAAACGCCGCCCGCGCAATAGGGCCGATGTTCTGCTCGTAGGCTTGGACGCAGGCGGAAATGTCGTTTTCAGCAGTAGCAGTAGAAGAAGATATATTATCCTTATCCTTTTCCTTATCCTTCTTCTTCTCCTTCTCTAAGCTTTTTTTTGAAACCGAAATAACCTGTTGGTTTTTTAGGTTTTCGTCTAAACCATTAGCTTTTTCGGTTTCAGCTTTTTTCGGTCTGCCACCTTTACGGCCATTTGCAGTTTTCACATTGTCAATCTGCTCCCATTGGGCCTTGTCACGATCAATTTGGGAACGGATGCCCGGAAAAACAAATCGCTCATTTCCGGTGAGGGGTATCAATGTGCCATCCTTGCTGTATTCAAGCAGGGCAGTGAAAAGCCGCCCGCGTTCCTCCGAATTCAAAAGCTCCATGTTTTCAAGGTAGCTGTGGTAGGCACAGAAATAAGGTCGGAGCATTGCACCACCTCCCTTGGCCCACCAGGCGGGCAGGACGGTTTATTCTTCATCGGTGTCGTCCTCGCTGTCGCAGTCCAGACGGCGGCTTCTAATCTCTGCAATAGAACCCCATGCCTCGATGGCCGTTTCGATAGCAACGCCCTCATCCGCATAAAGGGTGCAGAGAATGTCAATTTCGCTTTCGCTGCGGAGCAGTTCATCGTACCGGGAGAGAGGGATGCAGACCGTAGCCTCATCGGCCACGCCGATTTCCCAATCTTCGGATTCTCCGTACTTGTCAATGATGCCGCCGATGGTTTTCATCAAATCCTCGGTGCTGGTAAAGGTGCTGCCGTTCCGAGCCATGTCGTCCAGCAGCTTTTTGATTTTGCGGTCTGCTTGAGAATTTGTCATAAAATATCTCCTTTGTTTAAATGTCAATGCCCAACTCGCGGGCCTCTTGCCGGGCGCCATCTATAAGGTGGCTCATTTCTGAGCTGTTCATGGCGCTGGTGCGCTTATACAGGATGTAGCTGCAATAGCGGCTGCCGTCCTTTTCGTGGGTAGTGATAAGGCGGGTGTAGGGGTAATAGCTGTGCGGGTCGGTGCCCTCCGGCAAGTCCACCATGACGACCTGACCGGCCTTATCCAGACACGGCGTTCCGTACTCGACCACCAAATCGCTTTTGATTTCGTCAAACTCGCCCCAGACGGTGGAGGCTATGCGGCTCACCAGCGCGTGAAAGTAGTTGTTGGACGCCAGGCTGCGCCGGGGTATCGCGCGGGTGATCTGCACCTCCAGCAGCGCCCCTTGCAGTTGGTCGAACTGCTCCCGGAAATCCCCGGCAATCTCAATGACGATGCGCTGTCGGCCACGGTAGCCGGGCTCCATGCGCACCAGCCGTGCCCTCATTTGGATTCCTCCTTGTGGCAGTGCAGCCAGACATAGGTTGAATCGGGGCGCATATTGCCATACACCCAGTCGATGGCATCCTGCTCACTCATGTGGTCACGGAGGACGCGCTTCTCGTAGATGTACTCGCCGTTGACCTTTTTCTCGGCAATTTTGGCTTGAATTTCCTCGTCACGGTAGTTGGCCTCAACCAGATACAGGTCATAGTACGGGGCTGTGATGCCATTGAGGTTGCCCATGTCGGTGGCGTAGAAGACCTTGCTGCCATCGTTGAACCAGATATGCCAGCAGCAGTTCTGCACATTGTGCTTGGTCTCGCAGGCTTTGACGAAGCAGTACCCGGTGTCGTACCAGCGGTCAGGTGTCGTGATGGTGATCTGCCGCAGCGGCACGCCCGCGTTCTGCAGGTCAGGCCCAAGCCACGGGCAGGCAAAGAACCGAAGCGACGGTCTCTCGGTGGCCAGCCGCGCCAGCGTCTTTGGCTGGAAGTGGTCGCTGTGGATGTGTGTCAGCAGCACCGCGTCCAGATCGCGGTAGACGCTTTCCAGACGGCGGAACGGAACGCCGCAGTCAATCAGGATGCGGCCATCCACCACCACGGCATTGCCCTTGCTGCCGGTGGAAATGATTTTGTACTCCATTTTACAGTGTGCTGATGTCAACAGCTTCTGGCTCGTCCTCTGCTGTCGGGGCGGGTGCTTCGGGCTCGGCGCTCAGCACTTCCTGCGCGTCTGCCGGGATACTGGCGCGGGCGGCCTCCACGGTCTCGGTCACGATCTGCCCGTCATCGGCCACATTGACGGCATCGTCATGCTCCAGCGCAGTAGTCATTTCAATGGACATGATGCCCCAGCGGCTGATGATGTGCCGCAGCAGGGTCTTTTTCGCCATGTCGTCAAAGTTCTTGTACCAGAACGAGGAGTAGCGCCACATATCCTTTTCGGGGACGCGGCCAGCTATCAAGTCCTCATAGCCTTGGCGGCTGAACGCCTTGGAGAAAGTATCTGCGTGGGTCATCATCTTTTCCTTGGACCAGTAAACGACCTTGCGGAAACCGTTGAGGTACTCGAAGTAGGCCATGTAGCCGATGGTGGGCAGAGTCTCACGCTCGTCATCGTCCTCGATGAACTGGAACTTGGCCTTGCCGGTTTCCGGGTCTTTGCCCATGTACTCACCCTGTTTGATGACCATGACATCCAGATCCTTGTACTGGCCGCTGCGCAGCGCCAGCTGAATGTAGCCCTTGTAGCCCAGCACGAATGTGGCGGTGGTGGTTTCCGGGCGAATCATGTTGCCGCCGCGGTCATACTTGGCCTTCTGCTTGAACGGCACAAGGTAATACTGACCCAACTGCGGGGAAGGGCTGAGGTTGAGGCTTTCGCCCAACAGAGCACCGGCAAGGATCGTGCCGGCATCGCATTCCTGCAGAGCGGGGTTGACGGCCACGGCGCTGGTGATGGCGGCGGTAAAGCGGCGGGCGCGGGCCGGGTCGCGCAGCGTACTGGCGATGAGGTTCTGATACATTTTGCTGTTGATGGCAACGCTGAACTTCTGTTTCTGCGGGGCGCTGTTAAGAGATTGTGTCATACTGCATACCTTCCTTTTCCATGAATTCCTTAAGTGCTTTCAGCTGCGGCAGCGTGCCTGTCACAGCAAACTTCGCAAGATATTTCTTCTCGGCGCGGGCGGCAGCGGGCGACGGGGCGGCTGCCGGGGCCTGTGCGGGGCTTTCCGCCTGCGGGGGTGTAGCGACCTCGTGCGGCGTGGCGGGCTGCTCAGCGGCCCGCTTGGCGGCCTCAGCCTCAATGGCTGCCTTGGCCTTGGCTTCGGCCGCCTGCTGAGCCTGCTGGCGGGCGCGGCGTTCTTCGGCGGCGCGGCGCTGGGCTTCCAGCTGCTTGTGGCGCTGCTGCACGATCTGGCAGGCAGAGCCAAGGTCGAGCGATTTCTGATATTCGACCATGATTTCATCACGGTCCGGGTTTTCCTCCAGCGCGGCGCAGTCACGGACGATTTTTGTGACGCTCTGGGTGATAGCGGCCTTCATGGCTTTGGGTGTGCAGGTCAGCGTGACCTTGAGATTCAGCTGCTCAAATTTCAGCCAGTCCAGCCCGAAGCCGCTGGTCAGTTCGGTAAAGAAAGTCCGAACATCGTCCTCTTTCTGCTGTTTGATGCCAGCCTCCACATCGGCAATTTTCTTGCCAAGCGCTTCATCGGCGGCCTTGTAGGGGTTCGAGACGCACTCTTTGTAGACAGCTTCAAACTGTTCGTAGGGGGTCATAATGGCTTTTTTGACGGCCATGCGCTGGGCCTCGTAACCCTCCAACTCCTTGCGGACTTCGGTGCGAATCTTCTTGACATCGGTGCGGGTTTCCTCGGTCACGGCCAGAGCCATGACGGCACTGGTCCGCTGTTCGATTTTGGCTTTGACATCCCGCAGCCGCTCCTCGATGATGGGCAGCTGCTTTAAGTTGATGACTTGCAGTTGTTCGGAATTTCCGTCCATGTGGTATACTCCTTTCTTTGTGTGCGGGGTTTAGAAAAGCTCCCGCGTGATGGTGATTTTTTCGCGTGTCTTAGCGCCGAAGTTGCCGCTCTCCAGCATCCCGGTCTTGCGGAACTCCGACTCGGTGTAGATATCCGAGCATGCCGTTATGCCGTTGACTGCTCGGTGGAAAGCGGTAAACGCCTGCACGGCGATGGTTATGGATGGAGCTTCAACCTCCGTCCAGCCGCCCTCGTAGGCCATGCCGCTGCTGCTGTAGGTGAAATAGAACTTCATCAAAAACACTCCTTGTCAGTCGCAAAACGGTTCGCAGACTTTGAACTCGAAACCGCCGTCAATCTCTCTGATAGCGTAGTAACCAGCAAAGTAATAGCCAGGATCGCTGAAATGGGGCGCTCCATAGGCGATGTTTGCTTTCCATTCTGCGTGAATCGGACGAACCCTTCCGTGACAGAGCTTTTCAAAGCACCATTTGACAACTTCATCCTGCGGAAGATTTGTCTGAACATTCCAGATGCGAAAAAAGTCGCCATACGGCTTATATTGCCCGCAGTGGGTTTGTTTTGCTTCAATCATTTTGTACCTCTCATTTTCCGAAGCATTCGGTGACTTCCCTCGCATTGCGGGTCGTCATGCACTGGTCGCAGCCAACAATCTCGTTGTCGGCGCTGATGTAGATGGTTTCGCAGGTCTGCTCGCAGATTGGGCAGACAGGGTAGGTCGGGTCTTTGCCGTCACGGTAGCCGGTGTTCCGCAGGTTGCGGATGTAGGCGGCATCGGGCAGATTACTCACGGCGGCCACGCTCCTTATCGTCCAGCTTGAACCAGATCCCAAGGCAGGTGTTTACGCCCAGTAAGCAACTGATGAACAGGATCACGCCGTTCAGAAGGGGCATGCTACCATCGGCAACAGAAACCACGGCCATCAGAACCACCAGCATCAGCGCAAGGCAGATAAGCTGCATTGCCTTTTTCAGTAAGCGGATCATGCTTCATCCTCCCATCTGCACCGGCCCGGCAGCGTTGCCATGATGACATCCCCCAGAACACGGGCAATGTCATCGGGCAGGCCCAGTTCCGGGCCGTAGGCGCTGGTCAGAACTACAGTGCCGAAAATCTTTGTGCAGGCCAGAAAGCTGGCAACCTCGTTGACAACGGGCCTCGGCCATTGCAGGCGGGCATCCTCGTCCACCATCAGCAGGTAGTGGCCCTCGATGTTGCGGACGGGAACAGTCTCCACATAGCCACCGACAACTTTCTGCACATCCTCCAGCGCCGGTGCGGTAAAGGTCTGCACTCGCATATCACCGTTGGTGGCGATCACAAGTCCTCGCATCATTTTCTATCCTCCTCTCAAATCAAACCGCGCTTGCGGAGTTCAGCCTTGCGGGCTTCCAGCTTTTCGCGGCCACCGGGCTGTTCAATGAACCAGTGGTAAAATTCCAGCGTTGCCGCCGCAAGGCGTTCAGCCTTTTCGTCTGATAAATTGAATGGGTGCTTTTGCTTTGTCTCTTGCGGTGGCATCTCTGTTCCTCCTTGTGTTTTGCTTTCTTCCCACCTATACTTGAGATGCGGGCTGCTGCAACAGCTTAGCTTTCAAGGAAAGGAGGGAGAAACCGTGAAAAGGTATTATGTTGACTTGACGCACTTTCAAAATTTGGAAGACCGTGCAGCCGCTTACGAACGGGTTGACGGCGTTGACGTTGTCATAGAAATCGCCAAAGCCGTTGCCGTAGAAACAGCCAAAGGCTTTTTGCTGAAAGGCAAATGATTTTCTTCCAGCTTTGCTGTTCCACCAGCGCCCGTGTGCCCTCAAAAGGCGGCGGGCGTTTTCCTTTGCGCTTGGCATCGGCAATGATGCACTTGGCAACGGCACAGCAGATAAAGCGTTTCGTATTGGTTCACCTCCTTAGTTGGCAAATAGTCTACTCACGAAGCAAAAAAAATCTTCTCTGCCTCATCAGCAGGGATGCACAGTAACTCGCGCAGCCCTTTGATTTCCGGTGCAGTGAAGTCTGTTTTGTTCTGAATCTTATTCAGAAACCCCTGGTACGACAGTCCAATCTTCGATGCGATGTACTTCATCTTGTAGCCGGAATCCTCAATTTTTTTCTTGAGTAAATCTGTATTCGTCATTTTTGTCACCTCACTTTCTGCTGTTTGGTAGACTTGCTGTCTACTTTGCGTATATTACCACTTTGTAGACCCATTGTCAACTATTTTTTTGGAAATTGCGAAAATTTGTTGACCTTGCGTCCACTATGTACTATAATAGGCTCATAAGATTTCAGAAGGAGATAGAATAATGACCATCGGGCAAAGAGTAAAACTTCGCAGAGAGGAACTTGGGCTATCTCAAGAAGAACTGGCTAAACGGATCGGTTACAAGTCGAAAACATCAATCAACAAAATTGAACTGGATTTTCGTAATCTTACCCAGTCCAAGATAAAGGCTATCGCGGATGCACTTGATACAACGCCGTCCTACATCATGGGTTGGGATGAAGAAGCCGAAGAAGCAAAAAAGGCTGCCCCCAGTGAAGAGGACAGCCTTAATGCAGAAATTATCAAGTTGTTTATGGGTCTGACTGCCGATCAGAAGAAAGAGGCGCTGAATTATCTGCGCTACCTTTCAACGAAATCAGAAAATCCCTGAACGCGATTTTATCATCGTAGGACAGGCCGGACAATAGCATGGTGAGTTCCTTCAACTCATCGGGGTTCATACCACTTCACTCCATTCCCAAAAATATTGCCGGCATATCCGCATTATAGCACAGGTACACGCTTTTTGCATGAAAATGCAAGAATATAGCAAAAGGACGCAAAAATAAGCATAGGAGGTTTCATTATGGCGGGAAACAGCTTCCAAATTTGGGATGATGTGATTCACACGATGCCTGACCAGATGAAGCGTATTGCTTCTGCGAAAAAGGCTGCAACCTCTCCGAGCAGCATTGACAGAGAAAGCAAAACGGGAGTATTTGAAGGATCTGGAAAAGAACCTTATCATGTCACGCTTGAATCCTGTACTTGCGGTGATTTCAGGCGTAGAAAGCTGCCTTGCAAACACATGTACCGTTTGGCCATGGAATTGGGCGAGTTTGGCGGTGATTTCGCAAAGGGTACAAACAAGAATGTGGTATCTCACGGCCAGATAAAATTTGAAGAAGCTGTTGATGAAATCGAAAAACTGCCAGAAGCAGCACAAAAAGATCTCCAGAATGTGTTTTTCTGGAATCCAAACCCGGAGTATATGCACATCCGCGAAGTTGACGATGTATCGAAAGTCCTTGAGACCTGCCCCATTGTTGAAGTTAAAGAGGCCTCGCTCACTGAACGTCTAAAGCTGATGAAAAAGACAGATATCATCCACGCACTAAAGGAAATGTCTGTTGAGTACCCGAAGCTACTGAAAGAAGAACTTATTCAATGGTGCGTTGAGAATGCTCCATCCATTGCTGCTTATGCTCCAAAGCGGTGCATAGTTGCACCGGCTTTCTGCGTTTCAAAGTTGTATCGCTCTATCTACACCTATTTAGCCAGAAAATTCGATTGGAATAATAGTTATGATATTTTCCGTGACAAAGAGGGCGTATTCGTTATTCCATACGGAGCGCAGCAGGTAAAACAGCCAGATGGGCAATATGTTTATGATTTTCCGAACGATGAAGTAACCGATATGCTGAATAAGCATCATTGCAATAGATGTGCTGGCGGTTATGTTACAAAGGCGCGCGAGTAAGCCCGAAAGGAGCGTGACGGCATGAAAAAGCGAATCAACACTAATTCCGCAGCCCGTGCCGTCATCTACGCACGTTATTCCAGCGCCAACCAGCGTGACTGCTCCATCGAGCAGCAGGTGGAAAAGTGCCGGGAGCTGGCCGCCCGTGAGGGCGTGACCGTCATTGAAATATATGCTGACCGCGCCGTCAGCGGCAAAACGGACCGCCGCCCGAATTTCCAGCGGATGATGAAAGATGCCAGTCTGCGGCAGTTTGATGTGGTCCTTGCATGGAAGTCCAACCGCATGGGCCGGAATATGCTGCAAGCCATGATGAACGAGGAGCAGCTGCGCAGTAATGGTATCCGCACCATCTACGCCGAGGAAGATTTTGACGACACTGCCGCCGGGCGCTTTGCCCTGCGGAACATGATGAATGTCAATCAGTTCTATTCAGAGAACATGGCCGAAGACATCTCGCGCGGCCTGATGGACAACGCCAGTAAGTGCATGTCCAACGGCAGCCTGCCGCTTGGCTACAAGACCGGCAAAGATCAAAAGGTCGTGCTGGATGAAGCAGAGGCCGCTATCGTGCAAGAGATCTTCACTCGCGTTTCGTGCTATGAGCCGTTCATCGACATAGCCCGCGATCTGAACCGCCGGGGCATCAAGACCAAGAAAGGGGCAGAGTGGGGGCGCAGCAGCTTTCACACGATCTGCCGCAACGAGCGGTACAGGGGTATCTACATTTACCGTGATATCCGCGTTGAGGGTGGTATGCCGCGTATCGTATCGGACGAGCTTTTCTACAAAGTGCAGGAGGTATTGAAAGTGAAGAAAAATCCGCAGGGCCGCCGTAAGCGCAGCGGCTATGAAGAATACCTGCTGACCGGGAAGCTGTACTGCGGCCACTGCGGCAGCACCATGACAGGCATTGCTGGAACCAGCAAGACCGGGGCCATGCACTATTACTACACCTGCCAGAAGCGCCGCACTGACCACAGCTGCGATAAGAAGGCCGTCCGCCGCGACCAGATTGAAAAGGCCGTGGCTATCGCTATCCAGCAGCAGCTGCTCACCGATGAAAACATCCAGATGATGGCGGATGAAACGATGGCCTATAACGCCCGCACGGAAATCAAATACCGCTTGCAAAGCTTGCAGCAGCAGCTTTATTCCAACGAGACCTCAACTGCCAACATTATGAAGGCGATTGAAATGGGCATCATCACAGACACTACGAAAGCCCGCTTGCTGGCGCTGGAGCAGGAGCACGGCCAGCTGCTTGCCAAAATCGACACGGCCAAGGCCGAGATGGTTCCCATCAACCGGGAGGATTTCGTCAGCCTGCTGGACATTTACCGCACGGGCGATGTGAACAACAAAAAGTATCTGGCCGCCCTGTTCGATACATTCCTTGTCCGGGTTGACCTTTATGACGACCACTTCAAGATCACCTTTGACCCGACAGGCGGAAAAATGCCGGTAGATATTCCCATCGGCGCGGAAGATTCTCCCGAAAGTCCGGGGGATTCTCCCGAACCCTCGGATTTTGAGGCATCTCCACAGGATGCAGAAAAGTTCGTTTTAGCTCTCCACAACCGCACCAAAATCCTCGAACGTTTGTTCGGGGATTTTTTGTTTTAGTGATTTGTTTGGGATGGCAAGCATCGTCCCCCGCACCGTAGGGGCGGATTCTATATCCGCCCGCGGAGCCTTGCCATTACTGCAAACGTCCCGGGTCGCTGGCGAGTATTGACCTCCACAGCGCTGGCGGTTCGCGCTTTTCTGCTATAGATACAGCAACAGCCCCGGTCCTGCACTGGAACCGGGGCTGTACGATTTTATATCAACTTTACGCCATGAAATCCGGCAGGGGCTTGCCCTCCTTCAGCCATTGGTGATACTCGGCGGTAGCGGCAAACTCAACGTCGCCAGCGGAATTCAGCGCCGTCTCGACCGAATCCTGGATGACACCAATGATAAAGCCGACACCAACGACCTGCATCGCAATGTCATTGGAGATGCCGAACAGCGAGCAGGCCATAGGGATCAGCAGCAGCGAACCGCCCGCAACGCCAGAGGCACCGCACGCGCCCAGTGCCGACATGATGGACAGCAGGATGGCGGCGGGCAAAGAGACCTCCATGCCCAGCGTATTGGCCGCAGCCAGCGTCATGATCGTGATGGTGATGGCCGCGCCGTCCATGTTGATAGTCGCACCAAGCGGAATAGAGACGGAGTAGATGTCCTTATCCAGGCCGAGCTTCTCACACAGAGACATATTGACCGGGATGTTGGCCGCGGAACTGCGGGTAAAAAAGGCGGTCAGGCCGCTCTCACGCAGACAGCGAAGCACCAGCGGGTATGGATTGCGGTGCAGATAGATGAAGATGATCAGCGGATTGATGACCAGCGCCATCAGCAGCATAGTGCCGACCAGCAAAAGCAGCAGGCGGCCATACTGAGTGAAGATAGACAGGCCGTTGTCCGACACATTGACGAAAACCAGTCCCATGATGCCGAACGGTGCCAGGTTGATGATCCAGCGCACGATGGTGGAGACCGCGTCCGCAGTGTTGACCATAAAGTTCTTAGTCGTGTCACTTCCCAGGCGCTTCATCGCCAGGCCGAACAGACAGGCCCACATCAGGATGCCGATGTAGTTGCCGTTCATGATCGACGCCACCGGGTTGGAAACAATGTTGGCCAGCAGCGTGTGCATAACGTCACCCAGACCCTGCGGCACAACGTCCGCCGTGGCGGCCTCGGCCAGAACCAGCGTCTGCGGGAACAGCTTGCTGGTCACCACGCTCAGCGCCGCGGCCACAAAGGTCGTCAGCATATACAGCCAGACAACGGTGCCGAAGCGGCGGTCCAGCTTGGATGAACCCTGTGCCAGTGCGCTGGCAACGATGACGAAAACCAGCACCGGGGCAATGCCCTTCAACGCACCGACAAACAGGCTGCCGAATTCTTCCAGCCATACGGCACCGGGGCAGATCAGTGCCAGCGCCGCACCGATAAGCAGACCGATGGCAATACGCAGGATCAAGCTGGTCTCGTTGTACTTGGCGGCCAGCGACTTGACCGCCTTGGTGAATTGATTCATGTGAAGCTCCTCTTCCTTATTATAATAGTCGGGCACGTTCTGCAGGGTGTGTGCCGTTTGCAGCCGCCCGCACAGGCGGCTTGCGTGACAATCCACATTATAGCGCATCCCGTGCAGATTGCAAGAGAAGTACAGCTGTAGCGCCTGCAAAAACAGTCGCTTTTGGTCGGTGTAACGCGGGAAAAAAATTGCAAAAAATGTTTTTGCACGCAGGATAGGTGTATTTGTACTGCGTACATTTCGCAGTTGCATAGGGCATCACGCCTACAGCACCGCAGGGGTCAATGCTTGTCATCGCCCCGGGATGTTTGCAGTAATGGCAAGGCTCCGCGGGCGGATACGGAATCCGCCCCTACGGTGCGGGGGCGATGCTTGTCATCCCAAACAAATCACTAAAACAAAAAATCCCCGAACAAACGTTCGAGGATTTTGTCTCGACGTGACAAAAAAGATACCCTGTCTCAAAATTCATCCGATTTTTTGTTTGCTCTTTTAGGGCAATCGTGGCGGCCATTGCAGCATCCATTCCAGATAGTCGGCGCGCGTTATTTTCCTTACGGAAAGAGAATGCTTTTGGTCAGCCCAATCAAGCAGCAATCTATTTAGTGGAAGTTGTTCAGAATAAATTATCGGGCTGACTGTCTTTCCGGGTGGTGTGTTCGCCGTTCTACTCGTTGCCAGTTGCAAAACACCTTCATGTTCCCAATCGTACCATATCAAAATTCGAAGCAGGTCGATTGGTGTCTCGTCCGGCATAAGGAAAATTTCTTCGCGGATGTTCATGGCTTTTGCAATTTCTTTTAAACGGTTTGCCTTTGGGCTGCGATACCCCATTTCATATTGTGCAATGCGGTTCGCGCTGCTCTTTCCGTATCCGAGCATCTCACCCAATTTTTGTTGTGTAAGGCCGCGATGCTCGCGTACCAGTTTGATCCGTGATCCTGTATCCATCGTGTAATAGCTCACTTTCCCAAAAAGTAATACCCGCATCAGCAAGCGTTTTCGACTTGCCAGTGCGGGCGTTTGTGTATGAGTGAATGGCTCTATATAAGGTCAATCTTTTGGGTATAACCGCCGATAAAGTAGATTTCGATTTCTTGCCGTGAGTGGACAATAACCTTTTCGATGATTCTTGCGGTAAGGATGTCATCGTATTCCTTTATTAAAAGGTCTTGCGCCGTCAGCTGTTTGGTTGCTTCTTCGTCCTCCCCCTTACCATCCGTACTTTCTGCGATATTTGCTTTCAGTATTTTGATTTTACCGCTGAGTTTTCTCAGCTTATCATCAAGGAACGGTGTACTCTCGTCAAGTTCCAGTGACATTTCAAGCAGACGATCAAATTCTTGCTGTGCTTTTTCTAGCTGCTTTTGAAGCTGGGCTTTCAAGTTTTCTCCTGCTTTCATTTGACGGAGAATACCGTCAAGTTGTGCAGCAACTTCATCGGTAAAGTTTGCGGCCAGATTCTGCACAGCTTTCAAAATAGCCTGATGCAATTCTTCTTCCGGGATTGACGGTGAATGACTGCAAAATTTTGTTCCGTATTCGAGTCGATTGACGCATCTCCAAACGATTTGTTTTCTGCCGTGGATGTTCCAAGTAACCCGCTTATAAGGGCTGCCACAGTCTCCGCAGACCAGTCGTTCGGATAAGGCATATTTGCTGTTATAGCGGCCTTGGTGTCGTTTGCGTTGGTTAGCTGCCGACTTACTATTGCGGCGGGCGATTTCAGCCTGCACCTCACGGAACATCTGCTTGGTGACGATACCTTCATGGTTGTTTTCAATGTAGTATTGTGGCAACTGACCCGTGTTTTTCTTGGAAACGCCTGTCAGTACATCCTCGATAAAGGTCTTTTGCAGCAGCACATCGCCACAGTATTTCTCATTTTGGAGAATCCGCTGTACGCTCTCGGACGACCACTTTTTGTTTCCTCTTGCAGTCAGAACCCCGCCCGCTTCCAGTTTCTTTTTAATGGTCAGTAGACTGGCTCCTTGCAGATAGCTGTTGAATATCATGCGAATCACTTCGGCTTCTTCGGGGATTACCTCTGGTTTACCATCCAAGCCTTTTCGGTAGCCAAGTATCTGTCCATAGGGAAACGGGAATTTTCCCTGCCTAAACCCCATTCGTTTACCGCGTGCTACGTTCTGCGAAATCGACTCACTTTCCGCCTGTGCAAAGGCGCTCAGCACCGTCAGAATCATTTCGGAGTTCATTGTTGACGTGTTGATGTTTTCTTTTTCAAAAATCACCGCAATGCCGATTGCTTTCAGCATTCGGACATATTGGATGCTGTCCAGCGTGTTGCGGGCGAAGCGCGAAATGGATTTTGTAAGGATTAGGTCGATTTTCTTCTTTTTGCAGTCTTGAATCATCTGGTTAAATCCGTCACGCTTTTTTGTATGGATGCCGGAGATACCGTCGTCGGCATAAATCCCGGCCAGTTCCCATTCTGAGGTTGAGTTGATTTTCTCAGTGTAGTACAGTTTCTGCGTTTCAAAACTTCCCTGTTGTTCTTCTTCCTCGGTGCTGACGCGGCAGTAGGCCGCCACTCGCATTTTTCGCATGGTGTTGTTTTTCCCACTGCGTATCTGTCTAGTGGCTGGAATTTCGATGATTCTTGCGTTGCTCATGGTGCTCTTCCTTATTATAATGTCTGTCCGTTTCGCAGTTTGATGTCGATATGTGTATCGAGGTGTAAGATGATTTTGCTGACGATGGAGCTGTAGAATGATTCTGGAAATGCATCTGTGGGTTTGAATTCTTTGCAGGCGCGCTTGATTTGCATTGTTGTCGGATCGTCATCCCCTGCTGCGCAGTAATTAAATTGCAGTTCTGCTCGGCGCAGAATTTTGTCGATGATTGCATCTGCATCCAGCTCTGGTAATGCAAGGGCTGTGTGAATCTCATGATCCAGCTGAGCAACTTCTATTGACCGGGTGTTGCATTGTTCCTTTGGATTGTGGATTATTTCCGGGTGCTGTTGGATTTGGTATAACCTATCCACGATTTGTTGTGCCATGTTTTCAGGTTGCATCGGCTTTGACCACATTCCGCACTGTCGGCAAGTCCATTGTTGGGTTCTAGGTCGCCAGTATAGGCGCTCACCGCAGCAGGCACACTGCATATCGCTTCGAAATGGTTTTAGCACTGCTGAATATGTTACGGTTTTATTGCTTCGGATGCTGGCAGCTTGGCTGTAAACTTCTTTTGAAATAATGGCTGGGTATCCTTTGGCTCCACAGTAAATCTCATTTGCAAGTATGCGGGCAACGATATTTTTGTTCCAGCTATTATCTGAAAAGTGATAGGCTGTGCCACTTGTGGTCAAGTATTCTGCAATTTCCTTAAAACTCTGTCCTTCGGTATACGCATAGAATATGTGTTGTACAGTTGCGGCTTGTTCCGTGTTGATGACTGAATCTCCATTTTGAATCTGATAGCCGAAAGGAATGTACCTGTTCTTCATGTGGCTGCACGGCTTTCTGATAACTTCATGCCATTGATGAGTTCGAATTGGATTGCCGTATTGCTGATCAGCACTTTTTTCACAAGCTCTTTAAAGACAGACTCGTCAAATAATTCCAGCGGCGGTGTACTGGAAAGTTCCTTCTGGATGAGTCTTGTTTTTTGTAGAATTTTTTCCGATGTGTTAGACATATCATTTCGTGAAAGCTGTTGTTTCCTTTCCCTGATTTGCTGCTCAATGGCTGCACTTCGCTCTATAAATTGTGGTTCCTCAATATAACCTAGTGTATGGATTCTGGTAAGATTGTGTTTCTGTTTTGCAAGATGCTGAATATCTTCTCCAAGTGCAAGGCGTTTTTTATATTTTTGTTCTTGCAAATGCCGTAACCCAAGCAGGTCATCCACAAGTGGTTCCAGAATCGTTTTCTGATTACATTGCAGTCGATTATAGATTGACAAAAACGCCTGTTGGAGTTCATCCTCACGGATTGATTTGAGTAGGCAAAGAGCTTTCGATTGCAAATGCGTTCGGCAGCACCATACAAATCCTTGCGTGGGCGGCCCTTTTCTAGAGCATATAGCGCCGCATATTGAGCAGTAGATTTTCTTTGAAAATACACAAGTTCTATCAATCTCCCCTGTAATGCTTTTCTTTGCAAGTAGGTTCTGTACCTTTTCGTAATCGGTCTTAGAAATTATACCTTCATGCGTTTCCATCGCATAGTATTTTGAGCGCTGACCGGTATTAAGATACCTTTTCAATGGGAGTGAATCCGTTGTGTAGGTTTTTTGGTACAAGCTGTCTCCAATATATTTCTCATTACGCAGGATTGCATGAATCGTTCGGGGATTCCATTTGCTATTTTCTTTTGGATATATTGTATTTAAATGCTCAGCAATCTCATTTATGCTCATTCCAGACAGGTAACTTTTGAAAATATCGTTGACAATCATTGCGTTATTTTTTTCTGGCACGAGCTGGTGATTGATTTGCGTGTACCCAAACGGTGTAGCGTTGGTGATATAGTTACCCGTACGCATCCGTTTGTGTATTCCCCACTTCATATTCTGTGAGATGGACAGCGATTCTTCCTGTGCTACGGCGCAGATTATACTCAGTAGCATTTCTCCGTTTGAGGTCTCGGTATCGAAGCCCTCTTTTTCAAAGGCTACCGTCACACCAAGGCTTTTCAGTTCACGAACCGATGACAGTGCATCCGCCGTGTTGCGGGCAAAGCGGGATGCCGACTTAACCAGCACACGGTCAATCAGTCCGGCACGGCAGTCGTCCATCAGGCGGTTGAACTGCTCACGACGCTTCGTGCTGGTGCCGGTGATACCCTCATCAGTGTAAATTCCAGCGAACTCCCAGTTGGGGTTTTCCTGTATCAAGTGGGTGTAGTAATCCACCTGCACGGCCAGCGAGTTTAGCTGATCCTCGGAATCGCTGCTGACGCGGGCATAGGCCGCCACGCGCAGACGCTTCGGTTGTTGCTGGATTGGCTGGATAACTTGGACTTGTGGCATGAGAGTTCTCCTAAATGCTTGCACTCATTGCGCGAAGTGTGTCCAGTATCTTTTTCCCTGTAGGAGAATTGGTGGAGAAGCGCTCTTTTTCAAAATCAGTTGTTATACCAAGGCTCTGCAATTCTTGCAGGATTGTCAGCAGGTCTGCTGTACGGCGGGCAAGATGTGTCGTTGACTGCACCACAATGCAGTTGACACGTCCTGCACGGCAGTCAGTCAGCAATCGGTTGAGTTCCGGGCGTTGGCGCAGATCCGTACCCGTAACGCCATAGTCAGCATAAATCGCCATATGTTTAGGTAATTCTTCACGTTGCAATGCAGGGTGGGTTGCACCTTTATCCACACAGATGTAACGCGCCATGGATTTTCTATCTGCTATTTGTGGCATGACTTTCTCCTTTGCATTTGACGCTGTGACATTCTTTTTATCACATACAACATACTCGAAAGGCAGGTCAAAAGCTATTCACGAGAACCACTAAACTTCTCGGCGCAAAACGCCGCATTTCCGGGCATAACCAACATTCGTGCGCTGGCAGATGTCCCTAGGCAATCTTCCGTTTGCGGCAGCGGATACCAGCGCGGCATAGGCCAGTGCATATTTCAGCTCCTGTTCCAGTCTTACGGGAAACGGGTCAATTTGCATCGACAGCCACCTCCCACGGCACTCTTTTTCCGGTTCGCGCGGTACGAGCCAGGATGCGACTCTCCAACCCTGTCAGATAGAGTTCATATTGTAGATTGGTTTCGGTCGTAATCAGCACTGCACCGTAATTTTGCAGAAAGCGCAGGATGCGGTACAAGGTTGTAATGTCGTGGCTCAACCGGTCAAGGCTCTGCACCATGATGGCGTTGACACGCCCCTGCTGCACAGCAGTAAGCATGGCGAACAAGGCCGGACGCCAAAATTCGGTGCCGTATTTCTGCTCCATGCAGGAATTCACAATGATGTAGCCGCGCCTGTCGGCTTCGCGCATGACATCGGCAAGCTGTTCTTCCAATGCGGGCAGGTTCGGTGCGGCGCTGCGGGCAAACGCCCAAACTTTGTATTCTTTCATGGGTGCACCTCAGAATTGATCCATCAGCGGGAGGCGGACATCAAATCGCGGCTTGCCGAACGATGCCCGCGTGAAGCGGTCGCCGACAAAGCGTTCCAGACCGCTGTTGATGAGTTCGGCGTTCAGGTCACATTCAGTGGTAATAAGGTAGACATCATTCTGACGCAGAATTTCAATAACTCCCACCAGTATGTAGCTGTTGCGGCTGATTTGCTCCAAATCGCGCACCATCACGGCTTCAATCCGACCGTTCTCTACTGCGTCCAACATAGAGCGCAGACCAATGCGGTCTTTCAAGGTGTTGCCGCTGCAATGGTCAAAAGATGTGCCGCGTACAAGGAATCCATGCCCTGCTGCTTCGTCGATAAGGTCATACAGCCGGTCAAAGGCAATGCACGGATCGCTGTTGGCGCAGCGCACATAAATCCAGACATCGTGGTTTCGCATAAGGTACATCTCAGGTTCCTCTTTTCACAAAAAGTAATCCGGGCTCTTCTGCTCCCGGATGAATTGCTGCACATCTTCAATTTTCTCGGTAGTCGGACAGGTCGGCAGCGCTGCCAGCGCTGCATCATGGTACTTGCCGCCGATGCCTGCGCGTTCGTCCAGAATCGCTACCACGCAGGAGTCCTGCTCGGTGCGGATGGCACGGCCAAAGCCTTGCCGCAGCTTCTTCTGCATTTCGGGGATGATTTCGGCGTTTATGTAGTCGCGCAGATTCGGGTACTGCCGGCGTTCGTAGTTGCTGACCGGGTCGGGTATCGGGAACGGCAGTTTGGCGATAATCAGCAGAGACACCATATCGCCGGGAAAGTCGATGCCCTCCCAGCAGGAGCCCGCAGCGAACAGAACGCCGTTTCCGGATTGCTTGAACTTCTGGATGATTTTGCCGCCGTTGCGCCACGCCTGATAGGTCGGGTATTGCCACTGACCGTCCGTCAGCGCGCGGACTTCTGCCATCTGGCGGTAGGACGTAAACAGCACCAGCGCATGACCGTGGCAAGCATCCACCAATCGGACGATTTCTTCTGCCATTCGGAGGTTGTCCATTCGCGCTTTTACGCGCGGTGGAAAGTACAACAGACATTTTTTCTTGTAGTTAAACGGAGAATCTGCACGGAAATGACGCAAGGGTCGATAAACCGCCAGCCCCAAAAGCTGTTCCGTGTGGCTGAAATCTCCGGCTGCAGCCAATGTGCCGGAGGTCAGAATCGCGGGTTCGCGTGTATTCCACAGCGCACTGCGGAGCAGCTGCGGTACGCGGCTGCTGGCTGCGCAGAATGTAGGCTGACCGTCGGCATCGTAGTCGATGTATAAGATGCGCGTCGGCACTTCCAAAAGAAAAAGGCGCAGGAGACTTTCGGCTTCTCCCAGCCTGTTCAGCAGGTATCGCGGCACATCCGGCAACCCGCCGGCATTTTGCAACAGTGCTATGCAGTCGATGAGCGCAGCGCGGCGGAACGGCGTAAGCACGAACGGTTCGCTCACTTTTCTTCGCAGCTTGGAAACCCCCTGCGTGCAGGAGAACGACAGCGTAAGGAACGCCGTCCGCAGCTGTCTGGCAAAATCCTTGTAGTGCGCCTGCTGTAATAAAAGGCACAATTCATCCATGTTGTGCGGGGATAAGGTTTCTGTGTACATCTGGCGGGCGGCATCGGGCAGCTTGTGTGCCTCGTCCACTACCAGTGCCTGATAACTGCGCAGGAGCAGCGGTCTATCTTCAAGTCGATGCGATGCGTCTGCCAGCAGATAGTTGTGATTGCAAATTTGGATGTCGGGTTTCATGGAATCCCGCAAATACTGCTGATAGCGGCAATCCTCGCGCAGAAAGCAATCACGCGGGCAGGACCGCGGCACACAGATTCGGCAGCGGTCATACCGGGAAAGCTCCGGAATATGATCCATGTCCAAAATGTGCGCAGCAATATTCAGGCTGTTGATCTGCCGTTCTCTGCTTGGCTGCACCAGCGATGCTCTTTCGGCAAGGCGGGCATCGCAGACAAAACGCTCTTTGCCCTTGCGGACAACGGCTGTGATGGGTGCGGTGATGATACCCTCGTCCAGCAAAATAGCGGACAGGTCGGGCAGATA